>SXGQ01047668.1_pt1 | contig 69175 bp, 80 predicted proteins | sample 3178371 | NCBI WGS metagenome assembly SXGQ01 (sample SAMN11356859, study PRJNA531348) | freshwater metagenome | isolation source: freshwater sample F1-20 | place: China: Fuxian Lake, Yuxi | collected 2017-12-25 | reverse complement strand
GTTGATTTAGATCCTAATTCTGTCGTCATTAATGGAGTTACAGTAACGACCGGCAATAGTTTGGCAAAGCTGCATTTGCAGATGCAAGACGAGCCCACCTATCAACATATAGGTGGAAAAGATACTTATGTTAATATATCAATGACCGTAACTGGTGAAAAAGAATTGATGAAATTTAAGAAAGTATTTGACCATATAACTAGTCTTGCAAGACTGGAACATTCTACTGGTGTTATAGGTTTTATGGGAATAAAGAATGTTATAACTGCTTTATGTGGAATCAAATATGTTATACCGCTTAATTATTCAGTAAACACGACTCCAAACTATCCTCATGTTTATCAGGTTAACTTAAGTCTTATTGACTTTGATATTTTCCAGCAGGGTAGAGAAAAAATTGGTTCGCAACAACAAGCCGAATTAATTGAACACTTCCAAACAAAGAAGAATCCATTCTTAAGAATAAAGCAAATGTGGGGTACGTTCAATGCTTATCCAGATTTCCCGCTTCAAATTAAAGACGAAAATAATGAAGTAGTCGGTCATTTAGATCCTGATTTTTACTTTAGATCTTTTGACATTTTTGATAGAGATGTTATTTACAACGTATCAGAACCAAAAGGTGAAATTCCTTATTTTATGGATGATGAGGAATTTGATAAATTAATTGAAAGAATTCAAGGAGATATACCACAAGATCTTAGGCCAGAAAACAACGCACATGCCTCAATTATAGATCTAATAACTAGATGGATGAGAGAGTATTCTCTACTAAGTGACCTTGCGACTAAGAAAAAAAAGATTAAATCTATTATCGATGAGTTGGAGTCAAAAGGAATTTATAAGTCGACTTTTCTTCAAATACTTACAGCTCTATCAAAAAAGAAAAATCTTACCGATGAATCATATACCAAAAAATCATTTAGTGATCAAGATAGAGTAAAATTAATAACTGATTATATTGAGTATACGGAAACAGGTAGAAAACCAGATACGGAAGCTGATTTTTCCAATACCGTTCGCAGTGCTCCACTTCAGGTTGGTAACGTAAGCTCTTCTAATGAGCAGATGTTTGAGATAATTTCTAATGCCCTAGCTGGAGAATATAATCTAGATGGAGAAAATGAAATAAGCTTTGACCCAGATGCTTTAAATCTACACGCCCTTATATCGATGATGCCGATTAGGGATCCACAGGAACCATCAAAAATACCAGCAATTATGAATACAGCTTATGGTGTTAACTTTGGATATATAGATACAGAAAAGAATGGAAGATTTTATCTTACTGTCGATGGATCAAATGTTCAGACTAATAGCAGTAAAAAATATAAAGATAAAGCAAAGCCAAAGCCGGTAACGGATCCCTCAAGGCCTGAGCTTGGAGCAACAAAGCCAACTACATTCTCAACAGCAAAGCCTTTTTCTGAGTATCAAAATAGCGTTTCACCTGGAGTAAATTCTGGTCCAGAATCAGTTAATTCAGGAGCTAAAGTTCCTTCAGTTACTGGTCACTGGGAAAAAATGCTAGTCGATACTCAGTATAGAGATATATCTGGAAGAATGATCAGAGCATTCCCTACATATATGTTGTGGCTTATCGATGAGGGTGGGTATTTTGCTGGCTATAAAATGTTTGATAATTTCTATGGACTTCAATCAATTATAGATTTTTCAGTAATATCATCAGAAGATCTACTTGGTGACACTTTAGTATTCCGTGTTTCAAATCTTTACTCCAAGCTTACAAGAAAAGAATCAGATAAAATATTTGGTCCAGACGATCCAGCCTATAGTTCAGATAATCCATCATTAACTGATAGCTTATCTGCAATAGTTGATAGCACTCTTAATAAAGCTAAATATATTCTTTCGCACATGAAAAGTGAATATGTTGTAGATATTGAAAATATAAGATTAAAGCCAGGTGTTAGAGTTCATCTAAGGGGCGGGTATGGATCCAATCCAAATTCTCTTCAGACATTATTCAATGGAACAATAACCGAAGTTGATGCTGGCGAAATAATAACTGTAACAGCTCAATCTGATGCAATTGAACTTGGCGCAATAGTTAACTCTACAAATAAAAAGGGTGATACAGGAAAGATTGATGGTGGAGTTAACACTGGCCTTTGGTTGTCTGAACCAAGAGACCTTATGGTTAGATTGCTTTCTATGGGAACTTCTCGTTTTAGAGAGGGCATAGCTTATGCTACAGATGGTTTAATTTTCTCTGAAAATAAATTTGGCATAAGACATTTTGGATCAATATTGTATGAGACTTTAAATGACGCCGAAGCAATAAGGCAACAATCAAGAATTGAATCAATATCTAACGCACATGCACTTGTTGGAAGTGGTCAGTATTCAAAAATAGCTGGGAAAACGGTTGATGTAGCAGTAGATACTACACAGCAAGTATTGGCAGCTCCGACTGACTTACTAGGAATAACTGGAACCAATGGATTTAGATCTCCAGTATTTAGCTTAATGAATGAGATGTGGGCAAATTTTGCTGGACAAAGAGATTTAGAAATTTTTAAAAGAAATATTTATCCAGGAAATGGTACGGGTATAGCTCAGTTCTTAGGTGGAGATATAGGCGATGGTTGGACAAGCATTTCAAGCGTTACTCCAGAAAACATGCCTAATGAAAGGCTAGAGTATCTTGGTAGATTAACTGATTCGGCTTGGAATAGCTTATTAAGTTCCAATCAAGAGGGTAACACAGAAGCCAAAAAGGTTGTTGAAGAAGTTACGATGCGTTCAGAGCTCAATGCATCCGGTAGTGCTCAAGTAGCTAGTAAGTTGGCAACGATAGGAATTGGAGCTGCACTTACGGCAGTTGGTGGTCCAGTAACAGGCACAATTGGTCTTGGTCTTGGTCTTACCGGAGTTCTTATGGGTAGAGGCGGAACTAATATATGGAGAACTCTTGGCTTTGTCTCCCCCAACGATGATGACGACATGCCAGGATTTGATGAAGTTTCATTTAGAGCTCAAACTTATATGAGAACAGTGTGGGACTTATTCCAGGTATGTGCAAAACTATTGCCAAACTACATAGTTGCAGTAAGACCTTTTGAGGATAGGTCAACAGTATTCTATGGTAAACCACATTGGCTCTATACTTCTGGAGTTGTTCCTGTTACAACAGGTTATCCAGGAGACACAAAAGCCGCAGAACTTGGCATATCTGTTCCTCAATCAAGAAAACCAGATGAAGAGCTTCTCCTAATTATTAGTGAGATAAATAAACAAAGTAGCGTATATTCAGACGCTGAATCATTTGTCAAAAATACTCAAGCCACAGATGCATTAACACAAATAGCTGGCATGCAATCAAGTCCAACTTCAATATACGCACCAGCCCATGCGTTGAGAGGAAGGGTAATAAATCTATTCAGTAAGTATGGACAGTATGTAGTTGATCCAACATCATCTGACCAAGGAACATCTGGTCTCCCAACTACAAAAAAGATTTTGGCAAAACTTCCAGTGAACAAAGGTGCTGTAGCTATAGGGCTTCACTTACCAGTTGGCGCAGAATTTCAGATAGTAAACCTTGAAACTGCTGAAGAAGCTCATCAACAAATAGATCAGCTTCCAACAAGATTTAGATTTCCCTTTTTTGCTAACAGAGTAAATGATGAGCATTATTTGGAAAATTATTCTTATAGAACTTTTAAGTTTTTACGTGCAAGTATAGATGAAAAAAGCCAACTTCCAGGGGTCGCGTATGAATCAAGCACTAAAGAATATTCATTATTATTAAATTTAGAAAAAGATTTTATAAAATCTAAAATAAAAGCAGAGTCAGCATCAAAGAATTTTGCAAAAGAAATAACACAAAACTTTTTTAGTTTTAAAGACTCCATAAAATTTAGCTCTGATCAAAATCAAAATGATTTAATACTTTCTGAAGAGTATGTAATAAAAATGCCTTATCCAGAAAACTCTTTGAATCAGGATATACTTTACGAAGATCTCCCTAGCCAATTTGATGATAGATCCATCAAACTTCCAGAGTATCAATATACTGCAATTGATTATGCTTCTGAATGGGGTTTTCCAAAAACAAATGTAGAAGAACAATTTTATATAGCTATGAGATGGCCATATAACCCTTCTTCTGTAAAGGGAAATAATGAAGCTTTATCAGCTTTTAAAAACCAATATTTTTCGGATTCAGAAGAATTATATGGAACTGCAGAAGACTATAATGGTGTAAACGGACCTCATGTGCTTGTATATAATCCAACAGGAAATAATGGAAAACCCATAGCAGTTGTTTGTAAACCATCATATTTTTTGTGGGGCAAAACAGACAACCCCTCTAACAGAGACAACAATCCGACAGTCGTAGGCGTAGATGATCCAAATAACATAGATGCAGTAGTTTCTCCTGACGCAGCTTATTATCTGGGTCTATTGACTGTTTCTTCAGGTGAAAGAAACGTGGGTGCAGGTGCAAGTTACCTTCTAGAAGGCATACATGAGTCTGGGTATAGATATTACCCAAGGGTTTCAGAATGCTATTTTACATTCGTGCCAAATGAAATTCCATTAGGTGTCGCAATAACAGATGATATCACAATTTCAAGTTTTGTTGATCCTCAAAATCAAGGTAATCAAATAATAGGATTTGGAACATTCCAATCAATTGAGGGGTCTAAAGATAAAAATGTTGCACAACTAAATAAGCAATTAAATCCATCTGATCCAGATTTAGACAGTCCACTTGATTATAGTAATTTAATATTTAGTGAGTATTATACTAGCTCTAAATTAGCTCAACAAGACTTTACGTTTGGCGGAAACTACAAGGGTTATATGCAAGCTGTCTTGTCAAAAGACAGAAGTAAGCTAACAAAAAAAGATGGTTATGATATTTTAAATAACGAACTAGAAACAACTGGAAATAAATCTGGTACAGGTAGAGTATCTTTTGCAGATGTTTATAGCATTAATGATAAAATAGGAATAGAATCCAGAAAATTGTATGATGAAGATTTTGACATAGCGGTTTCAGTTATAGCTGGAAATGGCAGAACCCTTACTCAGGCAAGAGATATATGGGATCAATTTAGATTTGGATATCACGATTATGAGAGTGTTAAATTAATCTTTTTTGAGACTTATGGAATAAATCCAGAAGATGATGAAGAATTTTCTCCAGAATTAAGACAATTAATCTTTTCTGGAAAAGATGATAGTCCAACAAATATATTTAAAAAGTTTAATGAAACAAGTGGAAGTGGTCTAGATGAATTTGCAATACTTCTTGGAACAGATGCACAGCAAAATCAAAAGGCAATTGACTACGTAACAAAAAAGTTTATTGATGCACCAACTCAAGATGGTGGACTTATAAATTATTTTAATGAATTAATTAAAGATAAATTAAAAAACTTTTATAATAATTTCTTAATAGAAAATCAAGATTATTTATTTGACATTATTAATTCTTTTAGTCCAAGAAATACAACTGCAAATATAGTGGAAAAAGAATTATCTGGACAAAAAACGCTAAACAAAGAAATATCTGAATACATTAAAACGCCTAAGCAGCTGTTCCTGCTTATGGTTGGCCTTTTTAGGCAAGCAATGTGGCAAGACCCTTATGCAAGAGCATGGCTAGTTCTTAAGCCAAACAGAAAAATGACAGGGTCTGCTGAGGAAGGTCAATGGGATTTTAGGCCAATAGATAAGATTTTTGCTGCCTACATTAACCCTAATCAAACTTACGCCAAAGATAAAACAAAGTTTATTCAACTCCTTTACAAGAATAGAGGAGAGGGAAGTAGTGCTACAAACATTGTTTCTAAAGTTGTAACTGGAGTAGATAATTTCTTAGATGCAACTATAGGTCCACTTATAACTGCAGCAGGAGACGCATTAAGTGCTCTAGTAAATATGTTTAAGCTTAATATGCTCCAAACTGGATATGGCTTATCTCAGATTAGTCATTTTGCAAGGCAAGCAAATATAATGAACAAAGTCTTAAATGACTCAATATATTATTCACTTGGTAGGCCAGGCTCTCTTTTAAGGACTATTGACAATCCATTTACAAGAGAGTATGGAGAGCCAGTAGTTGAAATTAGAGAACCGTTCCAAAGAATACATTACATAAGCTCTTTCTCTCATATACTTTCAAATCAAATACAAGAAAATCTAGCTGGAGTTTCAACAGTAGTAACTGCAGTTTCTGATGGAAAGTATCCAGTAAGCGTAGCTCTTGATAAAGGTGCTCCAGCTGAACGTCAAGTGGAGATGACAGTTGAAACAGGAATATATTTTGATAATATAACTGGATCAGGATTCTTTGGTTTTCTTAACCCGTTGCTTCACCCTTTTGAAACTGGAAGAGGAATATCTAAAAATGTCACTGGTGCACCAGATGAACTCAGCGCAAAAAGAATAGCCTTATCCCATCTTAAGGAATCAATTAAAGATATATATGGTGGAGAAATAATTGTAGTAGGAAATGCAGATATAAGACCCCACGACCTAGTGTATATTGCAGACGTTTATGAGAGAATGTATGGAATATTTGAAGTTGAACAGGTTATACATCACTTTACTCCAGAGCTAGGCTATATAACATCAATTACTCCAAATGCTTTGGTTACAGTAAATGATCCAGCAAAATGGTACATGTCTTCCTGGATACATTCTTGGTTGTCGGTTCAAAACATGAGAAATGACACAAGAGTTTACTTAGATGCCCTTAATGCAGCCAATACTGGAATAAGTTTAAGTGGATCAATATCAGTTGATGCTCTAGCAGAAAGTCTATCTACTCAAATGACCGGAGCTATGCAATACACTCATGGATCTTCTGCTTTAATTAAAGATATAGTTGCTTCTGCAACTGCAGAGTCGTTCCCTTCGATAACAGATCAAGCAAGAGAGCAGGCTCAAAAGAATGGTAACAATGGGTCTGTTGCCACCGCTGCAGTAGTAGCTGGTGTTGTTGCGAGCTCAATTCCAGTTATGGGTCAAATTGTATGGAAAGGCTGGCAGTGGGTTAGAGATAATCTAATGGATCAGCATGGCTGCTATGTTCAGTACTTAAATAAGAATGGTCAAGCAATGGATGCTGGGCTTTCCTATAATCAGGGAATGGTAGTGGGAAGATATCACTCTAAAGCCCTTCTTCCTGGCATACTTGGTTCCAGAGTAAATACTAGAAGTTCCGATGGCTACGCCTACCTTAGAACTGATGATTTATTCAAGAGTCTTGGATGGAAAGAAACTGAGATAAAAGGATTAGTTAAATATATAAGTTATGAAAACGCTTTAATTCATGCTCAGGTTTTAGGTATGTCTGGTCTGGGTCCGGAAAAAGCTGGACTAGAACCAATGTTTAAGGTTATCTGTGAACTAGATACAACACAAGGTCAATCTAATTCTGGGGTTATAGACGCTGACACCATACAGGTAAAAGACGTATTTACGGGAAGCTCATTTAGAGTTCGTCTTGATGGAATTAACGCTTTTGAAAAATCTGAAATCAGTAATGTGTATCCTATATATTCTGGGTTAATTAAGTCTTATGTCATTGACTCTGATAAACACATATTTATAACAGACGATTCAGCAAGTCCAAAATCAAATAATCTTAGAGCAGGAGAATTGATTGAGATTGAAAATATCGTTGGCTTAAATGGAGTGTATAAAATAGCTTATGTGGAAAATGGTTTATTTATAGCTATACCAAAAGATACTAAATTAAATACTCCAATTACTTCTGTTGATAAATCTTTATATACTTTTATTTCCGCCTCAGAAAAAGCTAGTTATACTAATGACCCAAATAAAGTTGCAATAATTCCACTCGGTTCTCCAGGAGGAAAGGCAACTGTCTTTACAGCTAACGCTTTAAAGAATAAAATATTTATAGTTAGAATAGCTAAATCAAGGCAACGGAGACAATCTTCAAACAGACGAAGATTTTGATGCAGGTTCGCAAGGTAATAGAGAAAAAAATTACCTCAAAGAGAAATATGGAAGAACTCTTGGAACAATTTTCTATCAGAATCAAGAAACAAACTTGATTAAATATAGAGATTTTGTATATTCATTATTCCTAAAAAACAAATCAGTTAATAATGGAAATATAATTTTTAATTATAATTCAATTAAATCCCAATTAGCTAGTTCTCTTAATACTCCAATATTTAGTGGTAACTCTTCAAGATTTAAATCATTGCTTAAAAAGATAGGAGATAAAGAAGTTTATGATCACGCTGCCGTGTATAACTCTCCAGATATTACTTCAGATTCTGTAGCAAGAAAATTGTTTAACGTATTAGTTGAATTGAGAATTGTAGCTGAACTTTATGAAAACGCTGCAAAATGGCCATTTATTATGTGGGACGAATACTATGATGATGGTACTGCAGTAACCCTTAACTGGGAATTGGTTACAAATAACTTGGCCAACGTGTACACTAAAGACGTGCTTACTCAAGCTTCATCTATAATAGATGCAAACGAAGCTGCAGTAACTCCTAGAAGAACAGGTTAAAATGTCAACTCATAATTTTACTTCAAGTAATTTATCTGATTCAGCTGCCATAGCAAAATCTTTTTCCGATAGCTTAGTTCCTGCTAACGGAAAAGCCTTAGCCGCGACAACAACAGCGAGAAGAGGGTACTCTGATCAGACTTTAGTGTCAACAGACCTTATATCTTCTGCATCTGGTAAGGAACTGCTTGCTAGCAATATTTACTCTGATATGTTTAATGCAAACATGGCCAGAGAAAGTTTAACAGCTTTATCTAGGAGCATTCTTAATTCTTCTTCTATAACCATAGAAGAATCTGGAGAAGATGGAATCCAAACCTACACACGGAGCAAACGCTGCCCTTAAGTTGGCAACAGGTGGCGCATTAGGAAAAAGATACAATGAAAGTCTATTTAACGCAATAAATAGAAGAATGGAAACAAACAATCCAGTTACTGGAATGAATGGTTCGTCAGATGACGAATATACTACCTCTCCAGATGCTCCAAGTTCAGTAGGGTACGCTGCTGCAATCGTAGCTTTACTCACAGAACAAGAGCAGAAATGGTACAGAGATAGAGGAACGCTTCTTTTATCAAAACATGTTGTTGAAGAAACAGGAAGAATATTTGACATTGAAGACAGAGGGTCTGCAATACCACATGGTTTTAACGTAGATATACCAGATGATTTAGAATATTTATCTTTTATGATTTCAAGCAATTTTCCTTTATATAAAGGTGAAGAAAACCAAATACCGGAATCGTTTATTAAAGCTGGCTCACAACTATGCTTCGCATCCGCTGCTTTAATTGAATTGTTGTTATTTATACATGACAAAAATTACAATATGTCTGGCGGTTTTGGCACTTGGAGAGCAATGAATTTTGAAAAAGCTGGAAAAAATCTTACTGGAGTAACAAGTGGAACGCCACAAAAAAGAACCTACATCACCGACCATGCTTTTGGAAGAGGATTTGATATAGATTTATTTATAAATCAAGGAGATAAATTTACTAACATTGGTTCATCTCAAAAAGAATACATAAGACAACTTGATTTATTTTTATCAGTATTAAATACCGCTCCAGAACATTTGCTGCCAGACTACATAAAAATAGGAAATTGGTGTCCAGATGAATACACTAAAGATCCTGGTGGAGTAACTCCAATTGTAGGTAAAATGGTAGAAAAATATTCAAAATTAAAATATGTAAAAATAGCAAAAGACGCTTCTGACGATGTAACGCATAAGAGTCATATACATATAAGTTTTTCTCCAGCAAGAGCTGGCAAATATACTGGATCAAATGGTCAGATGACTATGTCAAGCTTAGGTAATTTTACAAATACAAGTCCTCAATTTTTAAATATGGACTTTTATAAAACCATTTCTTTATCAAACATAAATTCAGCAAGATTATCAAAAAGTTACTATAACGACCAATCCTCAATGACTGACTTGGAAGTATTTTATCTTTTAACTCAGTATGGAAATTTTTCTGAAGAAATATCCGCCATTTTTACAGCATTAGCTTATAGGGAGGCTAATTATAGGCCGTATATAGCAAACGCTTACGGCTTTATTGGTTTGTGGCAAGTTGGAACAAGAATTAAAAACAGTTCTGGTCAAGCACAGGGGGGATCTATTTTAGCTGATCTATCTCTGCCCCAGTCACAAAAAGACATAGCAATGTGGAAGTTAGCTTATGCTAACTGGGAAACTGAGCAATTTACTGAGGCGACAATCGATGCTAAACTAAAAGAAGTTCAAGCACAATCAAATAATTATGGATTAGAATATTATGATCAAAGGGTTTGGATACCTATTAATCAAGTATATCTTTTAAGATCAAAGATTGCACAAAAAGATGTTAAGAAAAGAATTGAAACTTGGGGACTCAAAACTTCTAGTAGCTTGGGTGGACCCTGGGGTGACAATTATCTGCCAAATGGTTTCATAGCTGGATTATCATTTAAAGTGGCTGCAGATGTTTATCAAAAAGCTACAGGTAAATCAACTGATGATTTAAAGAAATGGGTTCTTGCTAATATACCGCAGGATTCTCCAACTAGAAAAAAAGATTCTCAATATGGCATTTCAAAATTAGAAGTATGGGTAGACTTATCTAAGTATACCTCTCAGGTAATGGCTACACCAAAGAAAGCATTATACAAACAGTTAGAAGAAGGACTCTATTAATTTAGCAATCTTTCTGGCACTCAATAAGGAGATTTTTTATGCCAGTTAATTATCCTAAGTTTGATAACAAAATTCAAAACCAGATTGATGCTGCAAGATTAAAGCAGTCAAAATCAAGGCCAGGATTAGTTATGAAATTTGATAGAAAATTAAATTCAGCTACGGTCATATTGGATGACGCTCTATCGGGCCAAATAGGTAATATTATAGAGAATGTTCCATGCCCATCAATAATGGGCGTGCAGTCTGTTTGCCCCGAACCAGGAACACGTTGCTTAGTGGGATTTAGGGATGATAATGAAAATCACGCCTATATAATAAATTATTTTGATGACCCAATTAGAGTATCTCCTCAAATGCCTAACTATGTAGTGAATACTGGCATACCAAAGTTTATGGCTAGATAATTATGGACCCAAGAAGCTACGCAGCGAGTATTCAGCGCTTAGATAAGTTTAATGTTGAGGCAGAGCTTAATAAAAGGCATGAATTCTCTAGAAGAGAAGTCGGACTAAATCATCCAGATAATCATTCATTTTTAAGATTAAATGATGATGGAGATATTGAAATATTTGCTGCTCCTGGAGTGGGAATAGTGATTAGCGCAACAGGCAGAAGTATAAGCCTTTTTGCAGACCACATAAGAATGTTTACAAAAGAGGATGGCTTAAGGTGGAATAGCTATAATTTTAATTATTCAGCTTACGATTATTCTCAGCCAACCTTAGTAAAAATAGACTATAAGTCTATAAATTCGCCACAAAATAACGCCAGCTACTATTTGTCTAGACTAAATCAAATAACACAAGAAGATAGGGCCAAGAGTATTACTATACAAGGTGAACGTGGTTTTGGAACACAGATAAAAGACACCGCTGCAAAACACTCTTCCGAAATATCTGTAGAGGGTTTAACCCCAGAACAGATCACTTTGGTCGAAAGCGTACTTAAAGAGTATCCAAAAGAGTATATAATTAAAGTAGTCGATCTTTTAAAACAAGGTTACACATTCACTCAAGCGCAACAGAAAGCCGAAGAAATATAAAGTGCCCGATATATATCTTACAATGTCTGGAGACATAGCAGTAGACGGAAATAAAGACGTTGCTCTAACCACCAATATGCTTCAAGATGATATACAGCAGATTTATATGAGGCTTATGACAGAGCCAGGAGACTTTTATGTTTATCCTCAGCTTGGTACAGATTTATCTATTCTGTATGGCATGCCCCAATCTAGGGAAACTGGTGATTTAGGAAAAAGATTGATAAGAGCTGCTCTTGAAAAAGAAGGAATTTTTCAAGGACGTAACATAAAAATAGAAGCTGTTCCAACTGGTCCCGATTCAATTAGATTTGATGTTCACATAATTAGTGATTTCAATGAGCCAGTTGTATTATCAGTTACTCAAAATCTAGGAGCATAAATGCCTGTCTATGGTCAAAAAGAACAATCTGAAATTGTAGTTGAGATATTAGATTCTCTACAGAGAAACGCTGGCATTTCAGCAATATATCCAGGCTCTATAGCCAGAGCCTTTGCAGAGGCAATTGGGACAGAAATAGCTCAACTATATTCTTCTTTGTCGCTGTCTTTAAGACAGAGTTCATTGTCTACAGCAAATGGAATGAACCTAGACATGATAGGTCAGCTTTATGGTGTTGTAAGAAAAACAATTTCCGACGCCTCAGCTGTTGAAAGACAGTCTTTTAATATCCAATTTTCTCTAGAAAAATCCTATAGCAATGACATAATCCTTCCTAAGGGAACTTATGTATATACTAATGTTGACAATTTTTCAGTAAGACAGTATAGATTTAAATTAAATGGCGAAGTAATTATCGCCGCAGGAACTACCAGGGCATATGGTCTGGTAGTTCCAGACTTTACAGATAATAGTTATACAGCATCAATAAATTCTCTTACTAAGCACAATTTTATAGCTCCGCCTGGAGTTGTAGTTTACTGCACAAACCCCAAAGAAGTCTATGCAATAGCTAACGCTGAGTCTGATGATAACTATAGGAGAAGAATAGTCTCTGCGATTAAGACTCAAGCTACTGGAAGTGTTGAGTCAGTTAGGTTTGCAACTCTTGCTGTTCCTGGTGTTAGGGATGTAAGAATCAGAGAGTCGTCTTTTGGCGTTGGATCTTGTGATATAATTATCGTACCTGAGGGTGGATCTAATCTTAAGCAAATTCCAGAACTTGTTTATAATTCAATTATATCAGTGAAGCCAGTTGGTGTTAGATTTAATGTTAGGTTAGCAGAAAAGTTAGCGATTAACGTAGCAGCAAATATTACGCTTCCTTCAGGTACTAGCGATGGAATAGCTCTCGGTGTTAGAAATCAAGCCTCTCTTTTTGTCAAGAGATATTTAAATTCTTTGTCTGTTGGAGATACTGTATCAATTGGAGAAATAGAAAGATACATTAGAAATTCATCGGATTTAGTAAGACAGGTTACAATTACTGGATTCAATGTAGATGGAAGAGAAATTCCATTACAAGACTTTACTCCTTCGGACCATAAAGTCTACCCAACTGCTGGATCTGTAGCTATATATTCTGTTATAATGGGACAATCTAATTATTAGCATTGAAACGGATGTCCTAATTTATGAAAAAGAATTTTGTCATTAGACAAACTTATATTGTTAGATCGCCAAATGTTGGCCAGGCAAAAGCTTTAGTTTTTGATGATGAAGGTTTTGGTGACATTTTATCTAATTCTCTAATCGTAGAAGAAATTTCCGATGATGAGATTATAGATATTGTTCAGGAAAAAGACTTACCTTATGAAAAACCACCTGTTCCATCTTATGAAGAACAAATCTTATCTTCAGATATTTCAGATTCTAGGGCAGACTTTCTTAGGTCAGAAAATAAAAGATTAGCAAGACTTGCAGACAAGTACAAAAATGTTCAAGAAGAAGCCAAAGATGCTGTGTACGCAGCTGCTTACGAGGCATTTTGTAACTTTGAAATGCCTAAGATAAAAGCTCCAAGCTTTCCTAAATCTGGAACAAAAACTCCAGAAACAGCTGTTGTAGTTTTTTCCGATTGGCAATTGGGGAAGGTGACTCCAACTTACAATTCAGACGTCCTTGCTGAAAGAATCGAATTATACACAGACAAGATGCTAGAAATTGTAAATATACAAAGAGCACATCACCCAGTAAAAGACTTGCATGTATGGTTTTTGGGCGATATAGTCGAGGGGGAAGAGATATTCCCAGGGCAAAGTCACCTTATTGATTCTGGTTTATATAGGCAGGTTGGAGTTTATGGTCCGCAAATCATTAGCACCTTTATGACAAAGGCCCTTCAAAATTTTGAAACAGTAAAAGCAACTGGCGTGATTGGTAATCACGGAGCAGTTGGCGGAAGAGCAAGAAAAGCACATGATCCAGAAACAAACATGGATAGATTGCTCTATAAGATAGTCAGTCTTATTTTTAAAGATGAGCCAAGATTTAGCTTTCATATTCCTGATGGCACCGGTGAAAGAAACTGGTATGCAATAGATAATATTGGAAGCTACTCCACTATGCTGATTCATGGAGATCAATTACCTCAGCCTTCTAACTTTGGCGCTTACTATAAGAAGGTAATGGGATGGAAAGATGGAGCAGTCCCCGAGCATTTTGATGATGTTTTCATGGGACATTATCATCAGCAATTTAAGATGACTATTGGCTCAACAATACTGAGAATCTCTGGTTCTTCAGAAAGCTATAATACATATGCTCAGGAGTATTTTCAGTCCATGAGTAGACCATGTCAGCATTTGATGTTCGTTCATCCAGAACATGGAGTTACTTCAGAATATTCAATTTGGTTAGACTAATAAAGGAATAGTAGATGAAACGTTATCTTTTAGGTCTTCGAAGTGGAGACTTTACAAAAAATGGTAATGTTTGGACATCTGATGCTATAAACCTTTATAATAATAGTTCTTATAAAAACTATTCGTACAAAAGAAGCGCATCTGGACTAAACTTAATACGGAGACTATACCTTTGTTGGAACAGAGGTATCTTCTCCGTCTTATAATTCTAATCACTCTACTCCGATAGATGATTACGCAATATATAAGACTAATTATGGTGAAGTTGTATATGATCCAGCAACTCCATATGATCCAGCTACACCAGGCTTACTAAGATTTATAGATACAACTTCAAGAGTTGACGTAGTTTCTTATAAGCACGCCTTTACAAATCTTCCTGGTTTAGAAAATCCTACTTTTACTCTTCAAATATATGAATCAGATAGTTCTAATGGGCCATGGCTTAAATCAGCTTTAATGGTTGATTCTAATTCAATTTTTCTTAACAACGCAAAGCAGTATGTAAAGATAGAATTAGAAATATTCTCAGAGTTACAAGATGGCATTTCCGAAATGGGTCTTCTTCTTTATTTTGAGATCGCAATACATGAGGCTTCATCTCCAATAATATCTGATTCAGCTAGAAATATAACTAGAAAATTTCCTTCTTGGACACAAATATATGAAGACTCTGTAGAAAGAGCTACTCCAGAATTAGCAACTCCCGTATCAAACGCTGGAAAATTTATTAATGCATTAGTTGGTGAGTATCTAGACGATTTCACCAATCTAGTAGATGAGCATAATCTTAATGCATTTATAGGCTCTGCAGATGAAGATATGATTGACTGGATATACGTATCCTATGCCGTTCCAGCTTCTACGTTATCGGTATTTGGTGATGACGTCCAACTAGCAAAGGCACCAAGTCTAGAAGCTTTCTATAATTATAGAAAAACTGATTATGTTTATTACCACAATTTAGTTGACAGTCAAATAATAACTCTAAGAAAATTTGAGGAGCTCTCAATAAATGGACAAACATTAGAACAAGTTCCAGCAATGCTCTTCAATATATTTGATGAGTTCGGTGCACAGGTTAATTTAAAAAGATTATACCTAGAAGATAACGAAAGATTTAAGCAGAGAATACTCGATGTCTATGCCAATCCACCTGGGGTTGGAACTGAAGCATATAAGCTTACTCTTAGAAGAGAATTAGATATATGGAAGGCATATGGAGCAACTCCAGAGTCAGACTATCTTGGCGCAACCCCAGAAATTATAGAGATTTCAGATATAGAAAACTCAACTCCATACTTTACATTTAGTGGTAATCCTCAAGAAAAATTTGTACAATTTGTTAGATATATTAATGAAACATATCCGTCTAACCTAGGTTATGTTCAATGGGATCAAGGCATATGGGATTATGCTGGACTAAATGGTGAAGGTGTTGGCAGAATACCAGCCATATATGACGTAGCAACTCCTCTTTCTAACCTTTTCCAACCAGGAGTTGGCGACTTTAGAGATGCAAAACTGCTAATGCCAAATGAAATTCCAGAATCTGCTACAACATCTTTTACTGGTAGATTTAAAGCTAATGGATTTAATTTAGATCACTATGAAGATATTTATGGTCCAATAAATGTTGGCTATCAATATAGAGGTTCATACACAGCGACAATTCCTGATTCAGATGTTAATAATCCAAATTCTGCAACTCCATTTAATGGCGGAGTTGCCTTAGTTTATGAGATCGTCATGCCAGCACATACTGGATATGCAACTCCTGCAACTTATTACGCGAATATGTCTTATGAAGACAGAGATGATTTTTTCGTGTATAATTACTATTCCCAGACAAGCGCAGCAAGCCCCGAGTATAACTATATTAATATAGTTAACTCAGATAACTTAACTAATACAAATCTTTTTTTCAGAGAAAAAACTTATGACTACGTATATGTTAACTACGCAGCAACTCCGGCCAATAATTCAATTGACATATCTAAGGCTTCTTCAATCGCAGTTGTTAATAAAGTTGAATGGAATCCGGTAACTCAATCGTATGTTCCATTCCATACTGGTCAATATAGAGTTGGATTTAATCAAGATACAAGGGGTTATTTAAGTAGCCCAACAGTGGGTCAATCTTGGAGTTTGGCTACTCCAAACATTAACTATCTCAACGCTAACTTAAAAATTGGATCTACAGTATATGGAAATAAATCTATTACTGGTTATACCGATCCTGTTATTTCTTCAGCAATTATAAATGACAATAATGATTTTAGTAAGACAAAAGATTATCCAATATTTACTTCTGACGTAAAGCAGGGAGTAATATTTCCTGTAGGATCTACTCCATCTAATCTAATATTAGATAATGTAAAAATAACTCCATATCCTTTGTATAACACAGTTCAAACTCAAGAGGTAAGAGACCCAGAATATGGTGGACTTGGTTATAATTTATTAGACAATTCTAATTATTATATTCCATCAAGTCCTAATATTATTATTAAGTCTTATGCTACAGAACAAGATGCAGAAACAAATGCCTATACATACACGGATTATTTTGAGTCAGCAACATTTAATTATTCATCTCCACCAAAGTTAATAGTTCTTTCAACTGGCCTTTCTTCAACACCATATTATCCATTTAAATCGGCTATATGGACTGATATATCTGATTCAGAACTTTACAGTACGCCTATGATCAAAGGTTTTATTGACCATTTAGGAAATGTATATAGAGAAAATGAGTTGATAGAAGATTCAGGAAGAAGTATCGACTCAAAGATTAAAGATTCATTTTTATCTTCTTACTTTATAAATAGAGAAACATTTGGATTAGACTCATCAGAAAAAGATGAATATTTTATTACTCATATTTCTGCAGTTTCTGACACTGATTCAGTTCTGATTAATTCTAATAAATCAGAAGTAATTCCAAGTCAGAATATACCAGTTGGCATAGTGATTCCCTTTACCCAATCATCTTCATATATTGAAGAGTTGTATGACGTAAACTCAAATAATTATTACTACTCTGAAATACAAGTTTATGCAGAAAAAATTGGAGAGATACAGAATAATATATCTTCTGTTTTAGATAAACAGAATCCAGAATTACACACAGGGTGGCTATATCTTCCAGAAGAAGATTATTATGTTTACGCAGATCCTAAAACAGATTCATTTAATGGCATTCTCTTTAACGCTGAGCTGTCCGATGTACCAAGACAAGGTGCTCCAATTCTCGTAGAGGTAATAGAATCTGGTTCAACATTACAGTATACGGAAATGATTTATCCAGATACAGCTACTCCAGGAAAACCTGTTTTTAGAAATGTAGAAAATATATACGCAGCAAACGACAGTGCACTCTATTTGTCAGCTGCAAATGTAAATAATATTATTATAAATGACAGTTATACAGGTAAGTCTTTAGTTGAGTATCCTATTCAACCTGGTTTTTACATTTGGGTTTTAACAGATGATGATGGCAATTATATATGGGATCTATTTTTAGACGAGGGTTACTATGTAATAAACGAAAGCTATAGTTTAACCGGAAATAAACTAGAAGTATTCTCCTCTACTACTGGCTTAAGTATATTGGTTCCAGGAAGATTATATGAAGTAACATATGATCTTTCAAACATATTCTATGTAGACAAAAATGAATATGATTCATCAAATGATGATTATTTTGCAAAAATTTACTTTTCATCTACACCAGATGCCACAGCAAGTTATTATGTTACTTATGAATCTGCAGTGAATGAATTTTCTACTCCTACGGGAGTATCACTAAGTTCAGTGGGCCTTCCAATATCAAAGGGATTTGTATACATTTCTGATACAGAATATAGTTTCGGCACCGCTGAAGTAACTATCTCTCCATCTTATATTTCTGATAATTCTGATGATTTTGTATACTTAAACATTATTTCTTATGATGAGAATGGAAACTTTAAGCCAAATCAAACTTTTTATATAGATTCAACAATATTAACTCCTGAATCAGCATTTATAACAACAAATGATTACGGCTTGGCCACAACAAAGATTAGATATACCGGTCCAGTTCCCGCCACTGCAACAGAAGCTTTAATAAATGTTCAAGGATTACAATACTCATCTTCAACTCCTCAAATTAATATAAATAGTTCTGCATCTCCATATTATGAAAGTATAACTATTTCCGTTAATATATCTAATTATTCCTCAACAGGCTCATTAAAAGCCACTGCTGCAAGAGGAGTGATTAAAGCTGATGTTATCAGCGAAAACTTAATTAGAGGATACATAAATCACTCAACAGTACCAGATGCTACGCCAGTAGTATACTGGAGAAAAGCAAGAACAGTATATTCAGCTTTTGAAGATGTTAATTACTCAATGAGTTCTGCTACTCCAGGAAGAACAGGTGAAGCAGGAATGGTTTACTTAGATTCTAGTGGAGAATTCCAAATAGGACCATTTTATGCTCAGGATAGATCTGAAGCTGGATATTGGTTTGTCGCAGTAGAGTCAGATTTGTCAGTAACTCCATCAGCAACTCCAACTACTACAGTTGGAGATATAGCATATTGGTATGAATCATACGACAATCTTAGTTATGATACTGAGCTTGTTCCGCTTCCAAATATATATAATGATTTAATACAAGAAAATTCAAAAATTATTGAAACTCCAGCATTTAAATTTAATCATTATGATATGGATCACCTAGAAAATGCTCCAGCTACGGTAAATTGGAATCCACCTAAGTGGTTACCATTAAGTTACTATGATCAATATCAGATGGGTTTATTGGGTTCAACTCCCAACATTGTGTCTACCTATAGCAATATTGTTAACGACTATGAGGAAAGTTAATGAAAGTATTTAATAACACAACTAAGAATCATAAAGAAAAAGCTGTAAAAATAGGTAAAAGTGTTCCATCTGATGCGGCAAACATCGCACTGTTTGATCAAGATACTGTAACTGCTGGCAGTAGTTTATTTGTAATGGATGTTTCTGAGTCCATACCAGAAAATAAAATTAAAGATTTTGAACAGACAAAAATATACTACGCAAATGAACTAGGAATTCTTGAAGATGAAAATGGAAATACACGTTTGCCAACTCACGATATATCTATTTCAGATGTTAAATTATCAGAAGAATACTCCACTGAGTTTATAGAAACAATTAACCCAAATGATTTTCTACACAGCTTTTATGTCAGTAGACACTTTTGCTATGCTCAAAGAGGGTTTAACATAAATGGATTAATGGATATTTTTTCTTCAGATTACTACTCAACTCTAAACATTAAAGTTGTTGATGAAAACAATTTTGATTATATAGATTTAAATACTGGAAGAAAAAAATACAAGATACTTCTAGAACCTTACACTACCGAAGAAAATTATTTAGAAACAGAAATACCTCACAAGATATTGATTGGATTTGATTCAACTCCAGTTTCAGATCTCAGGCTTGTGTATGACAAAGTGGAGGTAAATGATCAGAGTGAGGTTTCTGGTCTATTCTTGAACTTTACAGAAAACATAAATGCTGTACCATACTTTGAAGAAGTTGCCGAAGAAGCTCTTATAATGGATACTAATAATACAGAAAGAAACAAGTATTCAATCAAGAAGTTTCTACAAAAGTATTCCGATATATATAAGCAGCCTATGGATACAACAGGTTTTCAAGCATTCGTTCCGAGAAAAGCTTTGGCTGACAATAGAGCATTTGAAGTTTTTAACTGGAGACTCATTGCTAAATCAAAACAATCAGTAAATTTAGATGAAATCCAAAATATTTCATTAATAGAAACTTCTAGCAACATTCAAGCAAAGACTGTTAATGTCGGCGTTCTACATGATTCATTTGATACCATAAGTAATTCAAGCATCAACCCATATATATTTTATAGATTAGAAAGTTCTCCATTTAATTTTAATAAATATACTTTTCAAAATCCAGTAAGTGAAGAGCTTTTAACAGTCCCAGAAAAAAAACAAGGATCATATTGGAAAGTCGACATTCAATCAATAGATGATCTTTCAAAATTTGATGTTTTAGCTTTTTGTCCCACTAAAGCTTTATCAGAAAAAGCTATAAGGCTTTTAGATAAGTTTGTTACAAAAGACAACGGAACATTAATTGTAGATGCAAGCAATTATCCATCTTCAACGCCATTTTTAAGGGATAGCATATCATTAACAACCCTAGACTCATCTACAGCTTCATATTATGAATACAACACATCATCAAAAATATTAGACGAAGATAAAAACGGTGCCTGGAATATTGACAATACAATATTTGAAAAAGATATTTATGGAATTTTTGGAAGAAAAAGCCAAAGGTATAGATATATAAATACTGCGGACACTTCATTATCTATACTTGATGTTGGTCCAACATCTGCTACCAAAAAACGTGTAGCAGCTTTGTACGAGTTCCCTTCACAGCGGAGATGCTGTTGCACAGGGTAATATAGTATTTGCAAGTTTTGAGTGGTTTCATTATTGTAATGCTGTATACAATTCTTCTGGAAATGGATCTATAGTAGATTCAAGTAGTGGCTCAACAGCTTACGATAATTCATCTACAGATGTTTTATCTGGTTTAGTAGAGGGCCCATATAAGTTTTTGTTTAACTGTGTAGCATTCGGCTTACACTGCAGAACTAATGCCTTGAGAAAATCTGACAAAAGATCTATATTATATAATTACGTAGGGGAATGGAACTCATCTTGGACTATGTATACAGATGCCATTCGTGACGAAGAAAAGATTCAGTATTTTGTAAATATATCTTCTGATACTAATAGTATAAAACTTGGAAGAGACTTAATTCAATCCTACGATAGTATAGAGGCTTATTATAAGGCTAAATTGTCGGATTCAATGCCGGATTATCATAAGCAAAAAATATCTAAAATGGATACTTCAACTATCGATTTTTATATTGAAGTAACAAATCCAGAAGTTTTAATTTCTAATTCTACAGAGGTATCAGTACCTATAGATGAATCAATACCTTCATCATATTATGTAAAAAAAATGACATCAAGACTACTTAAGCCTTATGCTTACACAGATAAATATTCTCCTAGTATAAGAATACCATCTTCTTTTGGCCCATATATTATTAAAGATGTTCCAGGAATTAGTTCTTCTGATTCTAAAAAAATAAACTCCGAGATAAATCCAGTTACACAATTTCAATCCTATCCATTTAGCTTACAAACTAACTATTCTTATATTAGCGCAACTGACAAACCGGTTTCTTTAAATGGAACTGTAACAACAAATATGAGATTTTTTTATAGGGGTGTAGCTAAAGAAAAAGTACTTAGGCAGAGATGGGGATCTGTAACTAAAAAATGGTCAACAAAAGATCCAGATATTCCCTCAAAATCATATATTAAAACAAATGGATATACAGTTGTTGGTGAAACAAAAACAGATCTACCATGTTCAAATGTTAAATCATCAATTGATAGTAATCTGTACGCAGTAGTAGATCCAGATAAACCATATAATAACTTTATTTACACAAGAGATATAGACAGGGGCAACTCCACCAACTCATGGTCAACGGCATATTCAGGCACATCATATAATTATGTAAAGTATATACAGATAGCATTAAAGTCATTTGGCAGATATGGTGGGGGAAATTTTAAGAATTCGCCAGTTGACGGAAAATATGGACCTAAAACGAGAGATGCAATAAAAGGTTTTCAACAAAATCAAAAAGATTTTGGCAACTGTATATATGTAGATGGCATAGTGGATAGTGAAACAAAGTCTCTTTTGGCAAGAAGATTAAAAGCATTAAAAGATGAAGACCCCGCTGCTTTTGCTGCCTGGAGATCACATGCAACAGATTATGGCGTTGTAAAATTTTGGGATGCGGCAGTTGGTGCGGTAGAAAATTTAACAATTGGTCGAGAGTATAAAAAGATTACATTTACTGGATTTGATGGTCCAACAAGAATAACTGATGTTATCTATTTTTCAATTCCAGAAGGTTATGATGAAATTAAAACTTTAACCATTGATTTTGGTGTATGGAAAAAAGCAAAAGTTTATAGTTACGGATATTCAAATACCGATCATACAAGCTCTCCATTAACTACCCAGCAAAGGCTTGATAGATATCATACTTCTGTCATAAATCAAAAAGCAGACTCTGATGGAATTGTTAATATAAATCTTAATGTAAAGTCGGCAAACTGTAGACATATGTTTATTAGGGTACAATCTTCAGAAAAGCTAGAAAAACTCGATGATAAATATGGAAAATATGCAGAAGGATATTCTATACAAGCAGTTAAAGTATCTGCCAAAACAGCAGATACTATAGTTCCTCCTGTAATAGGTTGGACAACGGCAATAACCGGAGCTAGTTATAACTGGACAAATGTTTATGAGGCAGTTGATAGTCTACAAAAAGCTCCTGATTTAATAGAAGAAGATTATCTAAATGGAAGACCACTTATAAAATATGCGAGTAATCAATTATACTATGATTATGACGCTTCAACATTAAAGTCTAATACAATAGATAAAAGGGTTTACGTTCGCGGAACTACCGATGGCTATTATAAGTGGAATGGATCTTCTTGGGTTAAAGAAGTAATATCTACCGGCACAACTGATATACAAATAGAAGACTATGTAGTTGAACTATCCAATAATGTAGATATTGTAGCTTATGCAACAGTTACTCAAAATTTTTCAAATCTATCTGCCCAACAAGATCTATCTTATGCATATGACATAAAGGCATGTAGAGAGCTGAGTCAACCAGCATCTTCATCAAACATTTATTTTACTTCTTTAGCTTATACTTATAAAGATATAGACTATAGTCAAACGCTTGCTGCAAACACATATAATCTAAACAGCGATTTTTTTACAACCGATGCTGGAGTAAATTTTTTCTTTACAACACCATCTGGAATACCAGAAATAATAAATAATAGTTCTTCTAGTATTACATCTTTGTATGATGACACTAAAAAAGCTGTACTAAGTCCTAATTCTGTAGTAAATATTGAATATTCTGATGAAAAAGTTTCTGGAGGATATGGAAAGATTACTCTATCAACTTCTTCAACTTATTATTCTGGATCAAAAATTGTTACAACAGATAAAAAAACAGTAACTAATAATGAGTACGTTTTAGTAGGGGTTGACGGAAAAGTATTGGATGATAGAAACCAAGTGACGGTTCACGATGGAATTGTTTTGTTAGCTAAAAAACCACTTACGTACAATTCCGGACAAGTTTATTTAAACAATTTACAAACAACATTTAAACCGATAGGAATACCAGGATATACAGAAATTTCTGCAGCAATATTATCTATTCCAGATGGTGTTGAAAGGGATATTAAATTTGGTGATGTAAATGTTTATAGTGAGATAACAAATACTGATGGTATGATATATGGTTTTTACGATATTAAAGAAAAAGAGTTTATAGGGAAAAAAATATCCTATGTGGATCTTTTATCTAAAGGATTAGATAATGTTTATTTAGCAGTTTGTGCAATAGACGCAGACGGAAATACTCAAAATCAAATAGATTATATTGGCCCAAAAATATCAACAACATTTAAGCCAGTAAGTATTCCTCTTAAAAAAATATATCCAGTTTATTCTGTAAAGTTTAATTCTAATTCAAGAATAAGACTCGGCAATATGTCATTAGATATTGAAAAAAATAAAGCTTGGCCACTTTCAGTTACCCAAGGATCTTTTAAAAAATCTATTTATTTAGACTCTAATATTTACAGTGATTGGAAAGCTAATTACTTAAATCAAGAACTTGTTTGCCACTACGAAACACATAACACCCCTGGCGTATCTTGGTCTAAAATATTTGGCAAAGGATACTACGAGATTAAAGATGAAAATCCAATTATAGTTTCTCCTAGTTCAATAAAAGTAAGGCAAACTCCGCTTTTAGTTTGGGCAGAACCAACAAATTATGATTACTCCATACTTAAATTAGTAAGGCCACAATTTCAGGCGTACAAAAATACAAATATTTTAGCTACAAAACCATCTGAAAAAGTCTGGGAAAGGATACCTCTTTCAAAGGTAAGAAATTACAACGCAGAAACTGGAGTAATAGAGTTTACGGAAAGACTTCTTCCAGCTAAAGAAGAAGATATTAAAATATCTTATGTAACAAAAAACAGCGATATTCAAATTTACCAAGTAGATGGACAAGAAATTCCGCTTAATCCACTTCTTAATAAAGATACTATAAGAGTAGATCAACCACTTTATATCTATCTGCTACCAACTAAAATTGAAAAAAGAAGCAATATAACCGCAAACTTTAGTGGTTACTCTAAGGTAACTGAATATACAAACTCTTATCCAGTTAACTTTACCTACGATAAAAATATATTTAATCCAACTTCCAATACATATAATCCATTTGCTTTATTAATAGGAATGGTTTTCTATAGTAGGTCCCAAATTCCTGTTAACGTTTTTGATACAAGACTTAGGGGCGGCGGTGTATCATACGAATATGATACAAAAGAAGCAGTAAATTACAATAAGGATACAATATCTTATTTGGACATGTACCCTTCTCAAGGGATGGCATATCCAAAGGGAGGTTATGTTGTAGTAAAACTGCCAAAAGAAATTAAAGATAACTTCTTAAATATCACAGAAATTTATGATATAGTTTATAGGAACCTAACTGCTGGCGTAGCCTTTGAAGTCCAGGATATGGACGGCAATTCATTTGGAGTAAATTAATATGGACACCTATCTTCCAGGGGTAATAAATAGCTTAAGGACAGGTTCTAGGTCTTTTGTTTCTACTGTTTTAAAAAATGTTAAGGCAGACAAATCAGAGGTATCATCCCTTATATCTGGAATAAGAGATTTCCAAATCAACAATTATTATGATCCAGGCCTAATAAGCCAGCTTTCACCCCTTAATAAAGAGTACTTTATTAATGCATTTAGAGACGCAGACATAAGAATTAAGAATTACTTCAGCGTTGCTAATACAGTGGGTCTTATTATTAACTCAATGATAGATGTTTTTTCCGCTGAAATAGGTAAAGTAGAGAAAGATATCGAACAGCTAGAAGATTTTATAAATAATTATGAGTATATCTCTGGTAAAGATGATTTATATAATTCTAATTACTTTGAAAAGTTTGACAATGCCCTTTATGACTATAGGTCTGATGGACTATATTTTAACCTTGTAGATAGAGATAACTTGAACTTTGATGAAAATGGAAATGGATTTGTTGATACAAAATCAGGTTTATTTAAAATTGGAAACAAGTCAACAGCAAAGAGTGTCTCAGATAATATAGAATCTATAAATCTTAAATCAAATTATTATTTAATGAATTATAGTGATTCTGGTTTTGAATCAGTTTTTACTGAAACCCTATTTGATTCTTGGTCAATTTCAGTAAAATCTCCTACAGTATTAAATTCTTTACTTTCAGAGATAGGCAAGTATTGCGACTACGACACATCTGCCATCAAAGGCGCTCAAACATACGTTGAGATAAGCTTTTCTTCTCCACAATTAATTGATACCTTATATATAACTCCAAATTATTCAAATGGTTTGCAGCTTCTTCAGGTAGTTTTATTTAATAATTCAGATGAAATGGTAGAAACTATTCAGTCAATTACGTCTTCTAATATAAATAGAATAAGTCTAAATTCAAATAATAGAGGATTTGTTCCAGTTTTGTCATCTCCAAAAATAATTGACTCTGTTTCAGAAATTGTTTTTGAAGAATCTATGGTTAAAAAAGTTATCTTGATATTTAATCAATCTCTTTATAAAAAAACAGAGATAATAACAAATAATACTGAAATAGTTTCCAGAAAAATATATGAAATTATAAAAGATTTAAGAAATAAAAGAAAAAACAATACAGATAAACTGCAAGATTTAGTTTACAGTATGTTTTTAAAGAACAGTTCTATTAAAGAGTTTCTAAAAAATAAAGATTATATTACCAACTATTATTCTTATAAGTATCCATGTATAGGAGATTCTTCTAATGCTCCTATATATTCAAGAAATTTACTTGAAGATCTTAAAGAAATGGGAACATTAGATAATTTTAACTCATCTATTATTTCAAATATATTTCAAAACTTTATGTCCCATGTTATTGATCAACATGGGGAGATATTTGATCAAAGCACCTATATAGAATCCTCTTTATCAAAAGGAAGCTTATTTAACTTTAGGTCAGTCGGTCTCCTTCCTATTAAATCCTCTAATATATTTAATTCACCTAAGGTCCAGTCCTCCAGTGCAGAGATGATATCTAGGTCTAATAAATCGTATGTTTTAGATCTTTTATCAGAAGAACAGCAAGATCAATATGAATATAGTTTTTCTTTAAAGTCTATAGAATTTGCTACAGTAGAAAGAAACAAATCAAATAAAGCCTGCTTTGTAAGTAAAAAGATTCCAATGAATGGTCATCCGCAAGCAGTAAAAGTTAAGCTTATTAAAGATAAATCTAACTTAGATCTTTTAAATTATAGTTATGATCTAAAGGAATCAACATCTTACGAACTATCAATATCAACAGTTGAAATACCTGATCAAGAAAATGATTGGATACCACTAGTGTCTCATGGTGAAATTAATGTTTCATCAGAAGTTTTGTTTGTAGATATAAATAGCAAAATTGCTACAACAAGATTTTCATTTAAGGAAAATTCATTATCAGTTTATGAAGATGGAAAGATTTTAGATCCCGGTTCATATTCAGTATCTGCAAAAACAATAAAGTTTGGACCACAAGTGCAATTGAAGCCTAATTCAATTTACTGTGTTTCATATGATCTTAACTCTGAATTATATAATTATGGATTAGTTGATTTTGTTTCAAGTGGAATATTTCAAGAGTCAACAAAACCTGCAGTAAGTTCTGATGGTTCAGGAGAATTATTTAGTTCAACTGACCTAGCAAATAGGATCGTAATTCAAAACATTCCTTATATAAATACGGCATTTATACCCAATGCAACCTATAGCTCTTTAGTTGGAACTGTATTTTACGGTTCTGGATCTAGTTATAATCCAGTAAAGATTCTTCTTAGTGATGGGTCATATGCTGTTAATTTAACAAACTATACTGAAAGTTCTGATTCTCCCGATTTTTCTTTGAGATCATCAGGAGTTTATTTTATACAAAATGGAAAACACATTATATTTAACCAGTATATATCTACCCCATTTAGGGTTATTTACGACTATGTGCCAAACTCTTTGAGATTTAGAGTAATTATGAGAAAGAATATTCCTAATATAAACTATAGTTGTTCAGCAGATTCTGTTTTGGTTAAATCTAAAACAAAAATATATGATCCATTCTACGATAAGTTAACAAAAGTTATTATAAAAAAATAGGTAAATTATGACACAGTTATCACCATATACCCTAGCTTATGATCAAATAGCTAAATCAGTGGCTGATTTAGTAGAAAAATGGTCAAGGGGAGATTTTGTTACAAAACAAGATATCATTAATGATTTTAATAAATCTTTAAATGAATTGTATCAAAAAATTGGTTCAACTAAAACAGATGTGCAGCAATTTATAAAAGGAGAACCACCTTCATCTCGTAAGATGAACTTGTTTCTTTCTAGCCTCAAACAGGACGTTAATAACGCTGCAAAGCAGTTGGACTTTTTAAGTTCAAAAACTGTAAATGTTTATAATTTATTTAATGCAGAAGTAGAATCAGAAAAAAAATATATTAATAGGATTAGTTCCAAGGCAAAAGTTCTTCAGATGTACTCTCAAAGTCCAGCAGATGATATAGTCTACGTAGGCGATTCATTTGACAATTATGATTACATAGACGAAACAAAATATTTAATAGATAGGATTCCATTTATATCAAATGGAAACATGTCACTTCAATCCAAAACCGCCGCAACTTGGCAGGGGTCAAGAATAGAAGTGCTAGATTCTAATGGTTTTATAGGAAATAATCATGTAGTAATCAAAGGTACTTCCTCAGTTTCTTCAAATGGATATAGATATGTTTTTGAAGAAAGTCCATCAATTGGTAACAAGAATAATATTGTTGACAATAATCCGTTAACATATTTTGAGTATGAAGCTTTAGCTGTAGAAAAGCCAACTACAGAAGTTGGATACTCAGAAAAAGAATTTTGTTACATAAAAGACGCTGACGGCTCTTTGGTTGATTGGGCAAGTCATGACGTAAATAAACCATTAAAGTTGCAACTTAAAGTTTTTTCCGGAACTGCACAAAAATGCAATAGCATAACAGTTATGCCTTACTTCGGCTCATCAAAATTAATAAAGGTAAGCAGCATCTTACTAACAAAAGCTGATGGAACTGATTTTGAGGTTTTAAAAAAACCAATATATATTGGAGTTTCTCCAGAAAATATAACAACTCAATCATTTGGCAGCTACTTTATAAACAAAGCTGTTGTTTCATTTAAAGAAATAGAAGCAGTTAATGCCACTATAACATTAGAGCAAGATCAATATCAAGAAGTGGAAATACAACACTGCTACTGGGTGACTGATTATACTCAGGCAACAAAAGATGACAGCCCTTTTTATAGTTCAACATCAAGTTCTTATAGATTTAATCCAACTAGCATAAGTGAAACCCTTTATAAAGAAGTAAAATACAACGAGTCTTTAATAAGGCCAAAATTGTCTAACCCAAATGTTTTTAAGGTTAAAGATAAAATTAAACAGGTCATTCCTATTATGTTAGTGACCAAGGGAGAAAAGTCAGTATCTAAGAACTATAACGTTCCAATAAAAATGGAAAAGAAAATCTTAAAAGCTAAAAGAATGGCAATAGGAATTAGGGATATATCCCTGGAATATCATCAATATATTAATGCTGCCCAGATAATTTCAAGACCATTTGAATTTGACTTACCAGTTGAGTCATTGATTCTGAATATCGAATCAGATCTACAGAGTTTGTCTGATACTTCTGCATCTATCAATTCATATGTTTCTGTTGATGAGGGAAAAAATTGGCTAAGAATATCTCCAGTTCAATCTGGTTATTCAAGTGGAGATGAGGTTTTAGCTTTTAATCAAAATGTTCCTACTGGATACAAGCTTCCTGGCATAACATATTATTCTTATCCAGAAGTTCCTAAGGAAATAAAAAATGTTTTGGTTAAATTAGAAATGTCTAAAAATCAAGATATAAACACAACACCAACAATATACTCTTATACTCTTGGAGCAAAGGTCAAAAAATCGTGAACATATCTACAATACAAAAGAATCGTTTACTGGAAAATCTATATAAAATATTTCATACTTCAGGAGTTATGCCAGATGATCAACAGATCAGAAAAGCATTTAATGATTACTTTACAGTTAATAAGGCTGGATTTCCACTTAGAATAGATACAGATATACTTAGGAGTATATCGGTAACTGATGTAGATGTATTGAATTCTATAATGGCGAATTCAGTTTTTAATGTTGATATTATTTTTGACTCTATTTTTGAGAACAACGATCAATTAATGGGAACTATTAATGCATTGAACAAAAGGTTAGAAAACCTAAAAAAGAGAAGAGTTGAATTAGAGTCTAAAGTAGACGATTTATTGTTTTCCAATAACAACTCAGACGGATTCTTTTATTCTATAACAGAAAACTTTGCTTCCCTTAATAAGTCAGATTTAAATCTTAGCAATGTGTATATAAATACTGATAAAAAAAATGTTGAATTGCCATCATTAACATCAGCTAATTATAATAGCTTAACTGTAAATAATATAATAGCCTCAAGCGCAAACGCATCTTTATCAGCTAACGGATCAATACTCCCCGTTAGTATTGATTTATCTTTGTTTAATAATATATTTGATGGACTTACGGACACTTATTGGGATTATGAGTATATTTCTGCAGAAATTAATTCTTTTTCTTTAAGCATTAGAATACCATTAAATAGCAATATAGTTATATCTAGAGTTCAAGGAATGGTTTCTACAACATCTCCAGTTAACGTATACGTTGTAGCTAATTACGCTGACACTACTAAACAGTCTGAAATTAGGACGGTGGATTCAAGGCAGGATTATGGAACATTTACCGCTTCATTTCCTGCAGATAGTTATTCATCCATAGATATAATTATGTCTAAGATAGAGCCAGATGCTTTAGTTGCAGGATCAAATAATCCTTATAAGTATAAGTTTGGCTTAAGAGAGTTAATGATAGGATCAAAATACTACGATAAGAATGCAGTATTTATATCGGAACCACACTCGATACCGAGCACAGACAACTCGGCAATATTTATTGACTCTGTCTCCATAGATGTAGAAGACCAAGTTGTAAGTGGAACGGAAATTAAATACTATGTAGCTCAGGATATTCCATCAGCCACAAACATTTCAGATTTTAATTGGCTTCCAATATCTCCTAAAGGATCTGAGTCAGCAGGATTTTCTTCTATTGTTTCCTTTGAAGGTTCTACAAGAGAAAATATATCAATTAAATCAGAACCATCTGCTTCAGATCTGCAGCTAACTCCATTGAGTGCTACATCAAAAAACGCAGATGAAATTAATCCTTCATCTACCTTGTATACTGGAAAAACTGTATATAAAGTAGCTACTTTGAATAAATCTATAGATTACATTAATCCATCACTGTATGGAAATGTGGATTCATTTAAGCATTATTATTATATAATGCAGGATACAACAGTGGAAAAATATAAAGATCTTTCATTTTGGTCAACAGAGATTCAACAGAATAAACCAAATATTTTATCTTCTGTTCTAAAAGAACAATTGGGATCAGTATATCCAGGGATAACATCTCCCTCAAGTGGATATGTGCAGTCAAAACTTCTTTGTAACTCAGCTCAAAAAGTAATATATACAGTTAATAAAATTAATTATAATTTTAACCTAGCTATATATTTAAATGGAGAGTTGATAGCAGATCTTCCAAACGGAACTGTGTCTAAGAGTATAGAATGGAATTTTGTTGAAGGCATAAATAATATAATTATAACTTATGACAAGCCATATAATGGCATAGCTTCCTTTTCATTAATGGAAGGAACTAGTTTATCAAAATTTGGTTCTATATTTGTGGATTACTTTTATTATCTAGATCCTTTTGATTTTGCAAATAAAGAAATAGATAAAGATAATTATTTTACAGTTGATACTTTATTTGGAATAAAACAAATATTTTCATCACAAAAATTAGATGGAACTTGTAGATTTGGTTACACATCAAAAACAGCAAGATCTGTCGAATCAATAAGATTTAGGGCAGATTTGGGTAGGTATGAGAACCCATATTCAACTCCAGTTTTGCAATCTTATAGAATAAAATTTAAGCATTCCAGTATCTAGTCTATGTGGACAGTACTAATATATAGAAGGTGATTTTTTGTATGGGAATAACTTTTTCCAAAAAGTCTAATAGAAGAAGAATAGTAGAACCTCTATTTAATAGATCTAGGCAAAAGTATAGGGCTTCTAGAATAAGCTCATCTGAGATTCTAGAAATGAATTCTTTAATATTAGATTTAGAAAGAATTGTAATAGAACTAGATGACATAGATACTTCCGCAATTACTCAAAGTTATGGTTTAAGTGGAAATATTAAGTCTATATCTTTGGTAGATAAATTGAATGATGGACCTGACTATAATATTGATGGAGTTGAAATAAATATAGATGACCCTAACACTTCTTATGGATCTTCAATAGAAAATCTATCAATAAAAAACAATAATATATTATCAGCAAGACTTTCAAGAATTGAAAATAAAATAAAGAGACTAGAAAACGGGTTATAAAATGTCAGAAATTATTAGAACACAAAAAAGAGACATTCGATATAACGGTATTGTAGATAGCGCAGACTACAATGTCAGAATTGAAGAAAATTATCAAGATCTTGTAACGCTTTATAATAAAGCAAATACACTAGAAGTAAAACTGCAGCAGGCTTTTGAAAGAGTTGTTAAAGATCATACGTTCTTGTCCAATGCTGTACAGGATCTAGAGGATCGCTTAGCTGCCTTAGAAGCAAATGACTCTATTTTATCTCTTTATAGCGCAACTCAGATTGACTATGCAAACTTCTTGTCTACAGCATATACAATCTCTTCAACCGATCTTCTAAGCTTTGACCCATATTATAATATAATAACTTTGCCAGTTGTTTCTGGTTCATCAACTTCAAAGCTTAAATTCTATAATCCTATAACAGGTCAAGTTGTTCCTGATTTTTTTAAAACTTCAATAGATAACTCCTATTCTGGAGTTGATTCAAGTGGATCTGTAGTAGACACTACTCCAACATACTACGCAATCTTAGATGACCCTAATAAGATATGGAAAAGAAATATTATTTCTAATTCGGCTAACAACGCTGGAGCACAGATGCTGTTTTATATAAAAATTCCAACAGAATATACTGGCTCAAACAAGACTAATTGCATTAAGTTTAACCCATATCCAATGAGATCTGTGGATATATTTTCTATAGAATATACCACTAATCCAAATCCAAACCTTATTGATTCAGACGGTTGGTATGATTTAAATGTTGATGGCCTTTATAATGGCCAAACTTCTGCTATTGGAAAAGTTCCACCCGGGGGATGGGCTACTGCAGGATCAGATAAGGTCAGTAATTCTGGACCGTTATGTTTTTATTTTGGCGATCTAGAAATTACTGGAATTAGAATAAAGATGAACCAAAGAAACTACTTTAAAGAGATGAATAGATATATCTATAGTTATGGATTATCAGACCTTGATATTAGATATGATAAATTTTTGACTACTGGCAAGACTATTATTAAATTTGATGCCCCAAGTGGCAAGCTAATATCAGAAGTAACAAATGTTACCCCATATATATATAATGTCCCCCAAAGCTTATTGTCTACTGCATTTAGCTATAGGGTAATCTATGAAGATGGAGGATCTTATACTGTTAACAATCCAGGTTCATCAACTTCAGTTTGGATTGAGGTTACATTAAATATGTTAGACGATAAAACTCCACCAGTTTTGTCAGATTTAAAGGTAGAATGCGATTTTATCGTATAATTAAGATTACAATATAGGGATTACCCTTTTACTATTAAGGTATACAAATTCACAAGGAGACTATAAATGGCAACTTTTTACGTTGGACCAAGACCAGTTCTAAAGGGTAGGTCAACCGCTGAGATGACCAATCCATATACCTCTATGACTGGCAAAGCTAAGGGTACTGGAACATATTCATATTACCCACTTTACAGCACTAGTCATGTCTTGGATGGTGCTCCAGATAATCACTTTGCTCCAGGCACTGGTCAGTTCCCTGGCAACAGATTCTTATCACAGCTTTTTAATGGCACCACCCTTTATGTACATCCACTTTCCGGAACTTTTCCTAACGGTAGTGCAACATATGATGGTGCAAGGTTCCGTCCTCTAGAATTCAAGGGACTAAGTGGCGCAGCTGCTTTCCCATCGGGATATGGTCATGCAGATAGAGTAAGCGATTACAGCTATAATAATTATATTTTTGATGGTGTTACATCCGCTAACGCATTTGCCAATACTGGCCACGGAGCTAGAACAGAAGCACAAGGCGCCCCCTCTTCATTTGGCGTTTTCAGACCAAGTGAAGAACAAGGTGTAGCTAGCGCAAAAATATTTACCGCTGGCTATGGTCAAGCAAACACTACTGGTGATTATGGCAGAGAAAAAGTTAAAGAATGGTACGGTGTTCCGTCAGCAAAAGCTCTCTAACATTGTATTCAATCCTATTAGTCTAGAAAAAGATAGTAGGAAGTCTGGACTAATAGGGTGGATTGGTCTCATAGGTATCATAGTTTTATATGATGTTTATGCGATAAAATCCAAAAAGATCGAAACATTAACTAGATCTTTTTGGCGTCACACAGAACAGGCAATTGGAAAAAATATATTTATAGGAGCGTGGTTAGGTTTAACTTTCCATCTTTTGTTGGAAAAGATGATTAGGAAAAAGTATCTGAGTAAGATAGAAAAATTTTAATCAGGAATAACACCTAGATACAATTTGAGCTACTGGCTCTGTGATATAATTATCGCATAGTGTTAGTAGGCGGTAATCACAAACATAGTTGTCCCGCCCGAAAGGGCGGGACTAATGTTTTTATTGCAAGCTTTTATGGGTTTAAATGGTTTTATAAGGGATTATAAATGTCTTATCAAGATTTAGAAAAAGTAGTTAATGAAGGTGTCATTTCGATTGAAGTGGCGGAAAAATATCTCACCATTTTTCTTGGACCTCATGACTGGAAGAAAGCTTTATTAAAACTATGGGAGTCTTCAGGTGCTAAGAGAAAAGACTTAGAAGAACGAAAAGAGTTTGTAAAGAAGTCTATAAGCTGTGCGGTTCTGCTCAGCTATACAGAAAAAAGTGCTATACCCAAACCGCCTGACAACATATTGTACTGGTGTTCTGGTTGGCTTCAATTCAAAGAAAGAGATTGGTTTAAAATGTTTCAAGATCTCTTAAAAGAAGACATTAAGATCGCTGAGGATAGAAATAAAGCAATTATGTTAGGTATAATAGATCCAATTGATATATCTCCAGTTACTAGACAAGCATTCAATTGGCTTTACAATGCAGCAAAAGATAATGGATACATTAATGAAGAGAACGCAGATGAACTAAAGTCAAAGTTTTCCAATTTAGTTATGGCTTATGGTGGCGCTGTTGTCTGCAATATTTTTATGAACCACGAAAATGTTATTAAAAACATGTTTAACTGGAGAAGTGGATACTTTTTTGAAAGAGAAATACATAAAATATACACAACAGATCAAATACTTAAGATTAAAAATTTAGAGTTACAAAAAGCAAATCAAAACTACGTTAAAAAAATACAAGCAAAATAATTTACAAGGAGTTAAAAATGCAATCCGATATTCTTTCAGAAGAATTTGTACAGTCTTACGCGACAAAAACGCCACCCTGGGGTTTTAATGGAATGGGTGAGATAGTCTATAAGAGAACATATTCTAGGGACATTGAATCTTTGGAAAGAAAAGAAAACTGGCATGAGACAATTGCTCGTTGTATTAACGGAGCTCAGGAAATTGGTGCTGGTTATACTAAAGAAGAAGCTGAAAGATTATTTAATTACATATTTAACCTTAAGGGCACCTTTTCTGGTCGCGCCTTATGGCAGTTGGGCACACCATTAGTTAAGAAGATGAGTGGCGTTTCACTTGTAAACTGCTGGATGACAACAATATCAAAAGTAGATGACTTTAAATTTTTAATGGACCACTTAATGCTTGGCGGTGGTGTTGGGTACACGGTGGAAAGAGCATCGGTTCATGAGTTTCCAAAGGTAAAAGAAGTTGAACATATTAGACATGAGCGTTCAAACGATGCTGACTTTATTGTTCCTGACTCAAGATTTGGTTGGTCAGAATTACTTGGCAAAGTTCTTGACAGCTATTTCTGTACTGGCAAGTCTTTTACGTATTCAACTATTCTTATTCGTGGCTTTGGTGCATCACTAAAAACTTTTGGAGGAACAGCATCTGGTCCGGAAGTTCTCATTGAAGGAATAACGGACATTTGTAAAATTCTTAGCTCAAGAGCTGGAAAAAAGATTAGGTCAATTGATGCCTTAGATATTGCCAATATTATTGGCAAGGTTGTAGTTGCAGGTTCTGCACGTCGTTCAGCTCAAATTGCAATTGGAGATCCTGACGACTTTTTGTTCTTACGCGCAAAAAATTGGGGCAAGGGAGATATTCCTGGCTGGAGAGCTAATTCAAATAATTCAATATATGCAGATGCATACGATGAAATTATTGAAGAATTCTGGAAGGGTTATGATGGCTCCGGTGAGCCATATGGTCTTATCAATAGAGCGCTTATTCGCAAATATGGAAGACTAAATGAAAAAGTAAATGACTCAAAAGTTATCGGAACAAACCCATGTGGAGAAATCGGTTTGGAAGACGGTGAACCTTGCAACCTTGCAGAGATTTTTCTACCAAATATATCTTCAAAAGAAGAATTAATTGATCTCAGTAAGCTTCTTTATAAAACTCAGAAAGCCATTACAACTCTTGCATACCCATATCAAAAGAGTATGGAAGTAATTACAAAGAACCGTAGACTTGGCCAAGGAATTACTGGATGGTTGCAATCAACTCAAGATCAGCTTTCTTGGGTTAGCGACTGCTATAATGAGCTCAAGTCATTTGACTCAGAGTGGTCAAAGAATTTAGGTATTAACCCATCGATTAAGTTGACAACTGTCAAACCCAGCGGAACACTAAGCTTGTTGGCTGGTGTTACGCCAGGAATTCACCCAGCTTATGCAAAGCACTACATTCGCAGAGTAAGAATGGGTAGCAGTGATCCACTGGTTCAGTACTGCAGAGACAAAGGGTACAAAGTTGTTTATGATGTTGGTATTGACGGTAAGGAAAATCACACTATTTGTGTCGTTGAATTTCCAGCAGAAACTCCAAACCATGCTACTCTAGCTAAAGACTTAACTGCAATTAACCAGCTTGAATGGGTTGTTAAGGCACAGTCTACATGGGCGGATAATAATGTCAGCGTTACTGTGTATTATAGAAAAGAAGAGCTCAACGATATACAAGATTGGCTAAAAGCAAATTATAAAAATAAAGTTAAGTCTGTATCATTCCTTCTTCATAGCGAACATGGTTTTGCTCTTGCTCCATATGAAGAGATTAGTGAAGATGAATACAATAAGCTTAAGTCAAAGATTAAGGAAGTATCCTTTACTGATGTATCTGGAGATTTTTCTCTTGATGACTTAGAGTGCGCTACCGGAGCTTGTCCAATAAAGTAGAGATTAAAATGTCTGATGAACATATGAATAATGATAAGGTAAACGAATTATTTTCCGAAATTATAAAATCAACAAATATAAATGAAATAGATGAAGATAAAGAAAAACTTCTCGCCTATGACTTAAAGCAGCTTATTCTATTGCAAGAAGTTTTAGGAGATTGCGTTTCTAATGTTTCTCAAATCATTTTTATGCTATTGAGTAATGAACCGCCTATTAACGAAGACATACCTGAAGTTTTAAATGTTTTATATAAGTCAGGTGAAGATTTAAATAACTGTATGGTAGAATTGTTTATTGAATTAGATCAGAGTTTCGATATTGACGAGGAAGAAGATGAGTGAAAATATTGTTTTAGAAAATCAAAACAATTTTATTGATGTTTTAGATAAAGGTTATGTTAGATTAGTCGACACAATGGGGTCAGATTTATCTGTGGCTAACGCAGCACGTGCTTCTTATGCAAAAGAGAGTAAAGAAATTAGCCCTAGCGATGCACGACTGATTGACTTCTTGGCAAAAGAAAATCATATGTCACCGTTTAGACACGCGTTTGCTACATTTGAATTTAAAGCACCGCTTATGGTAGCTAGGCAGCATTGGAAATATGTTGTAGGTTCAGATCATACAATGGATTCTTGGAATGAGTCATCTAGACGTTATATAACTATGGAGCCAGAGTTCTACGTTCCAAAAAACAATGAATGGAGAATGGCACCCGAAAATTCAAAGCAGGGATCTGGTGGTCCAATTGATCCATGGACGGGTTCAATTCTTACTGAGAATTTAATAAAATACGTAGAACAAGGTGAAGCTATTTATAATTTAGCCCTTGAATCTGGAGTGGCTCCTGAACAAGCTAGACTTATGTTACCAGCTTATGGAATGTATGTAATATATAGATGGTCTTGTTCTCTTCAGTCCGTATGTCTTTTCCTTAATCAAAGACTTGAACACGATTCACAATATGAAATTAGAGAGTATGCAAAAGCAGTATATCAGTTGATAGCTCCAGTTTTTCCTGTGACAATTAATTGTCTGGTTCATAAAAATGATATCTGATTTTTTTCTTGCAATAATTTTTACTCTTTTAATTAACTATATAGTTTCCTTACAGTTAATAGCGCAATTTAGTGAAACAAAAAGAACAAAAAATACTGCTATTTCTTTAGCGTTGTTTATTGGATTTTTGTCTGGTATATTACTTCTAGTTTAATATGAACGTAAAAAGAAAAGACATCCAGTTTATGGATATGTGTGAAATTTCTGCTACAATTTTTTCCACATGCTCCAAAAGAACATACTGTGCTGTACTGGTCGATGAATCAAATCATATAGTTGGCTTTGGTTACAATGGCGGACCAAGTGGCTTTAAGCACTGTGCGGATGGTGGCTGCCCTAGGGTTTATGAAAACAGTTTAAATGGATCTAACTATGACAATTGTATAGCCATTCATGCAGAAGCAAATGCTTTTCTGCATAGCGATTACAGCGCAAAGCCTACTAAGATATATATAAATGGACCCCCATGTTTTTCTTGTGCTAAGCTAATAGCAAATAGCACAGTTAAATATGTTTTTTATAAAAAAAATGACAATTACCTGCAATGGAATAGTGTAAAAAAGTTCCTTAATAAATCAGACGTAAAAACGATAGAGGTAAGGTAGTGCCAGCATCAAAGCTAAATTATTTAGTTGTATACAAAAATCATAGTCAGGTTTATGGTTGTTCTTCGCAAAAAATTGCCTTAGATTCACCACCACCAGATGGTTTATCGCAAGATGATAAAAATATATTTTTTGTTACATTTGAGCCAGATTCAGACAATATATGTCTATATAAAGTAGAAGATCAATCAGAAGAAAAACAAGAAAATGAGTAAGAAAAAAGTTATAGTAAAAGTAGCTCCTGGTCAGGCAGTTTTTGTTGCAGATCTAAGTGTATTGGAGCATATAAGATCCACATACATTTATATGTCTGAAAACTGCGAAGATTCAAGCGAGGCAAACTCATGGATAGAGGTAGCCAAAGATATAGATGAATGGATTGAAAAAACATATGTTTCCGAACAAGAAAATTATGAAGAAGAATGGTAAGATTTTATTGGCATCTTCTATTGCAGGATTGGTAGGACTATCAATGTATAATTACTTTAAGTTTAAAAATCAATTTAAAGATCAAGCAACAATGAATCAGTATAGAAATAGATTAATAGAATTCTTTGATAAAGAATCTATCGATGAAGTTTTTAAAGAAATGAATTATTATATTGGTTTTGGTTTATCTCCTGAGAGCGCCTTTGAACTCGTAACTGCTGAGGAATCAAATGATTGATCTTTGTGTAGTTAATTATAATTCTAAGAATGAACTTAGTAGGTTCTTGGACACCCTGCATAGTGATGTTATTAATCCAAGTGGCGCGCTTGAAAATGTATGGAATCTTTTTATTTCAGATAATGGTTCAACAGATGGTTCCATTGAATGGTTAGAACAAGAAGCAGTAAAAAATCAAAAGTATCTAGTATCGGCCGCTTGGAAAAATAAAAACATAGGATATTCAGCTGCGTGCAATCAGATGGCTAAGTTTTCACATGGTGAAATCATAGGACTTTTAAACGCAGACGTATGGATGACTACATCAGATGTAAAAAAGATTCAAAAAATATTTGATGATAATCCTGATATTCACATACTAGGCCCTAAACAAAGAGATGAAGAATGTAGAATACGCCACGCTGGCATTGTGGGAACAAATACTCATCCAAAACACAGAGGATGGAACGAATCCGATTTAGATGATTCTATGTACAGAGATCGAGTAGACTGCGTTACTGTTTCTGGATCGGCTTACTTCGTAAGAAGATATGTGTGGGATGCTTTAACAAACAACGAAAAGTATAGAGAAATATATCCAGACGCTGTCGGTGCATTCTTACCTACTCCTCATTATTACGAAGAGACATGGTGTTCATACTTTGCTAGACACCTTGGCTATAACGTAGTTTATGATGGATCTGTATCCATAGGACACAGTTGGCATGCATCATCTCCTAAGCCAGGAGAGGGTTATAGTCATGCTGATGCACAGTTTCCAATAAGTAGGGAAATCTTTAGAAAAGCTTGTGATTACATAGGTATAGAGAGAGACTAAGGTGTGGAAAAATATCAAAATTTAAAAAAGGAAAATTAAAATGACAGATAAATTTAATGTATACTTATACAACGCAGAAGTTAAAAAAATAATTGATGGAGATACATTCGACATAATTATTGATCTAGGATTTGATACCCTTAGAAAGGGTAGAATAAGATTATATGGAGTCAACACTCCAGAAAGCCGTACAACAAACTTAGAAGAAAAACAAAAAGGTTTGGCAGCAAAAGAATTTACCGACCAGTGGTTAGCTAAAGCTGGACATAAAGTTAAGGTAGAAACCATTCTTGACAAGAACGAAAAGTATGGTAGAGTCCTTGCTAGAGTTTGGAATTCAGATGGTCAGTGTTTAAATACTGATATAGTTGCATCTGGGCTTGCTAGAGAGTATTATGGTGTTGGCGACAAAACATGGACGGAATTTAAGAAAGATTAAATAAATGCAAACCTTTTTGCCTTATCCAGATTTTTTACAGTCAGTAAAAGTTCTTGATTATCGTCGGCTAGGTAAACAGCGCGTAGAGACATTTCAGGTACTTAATATTTTATTGGACAGAACTCCAACAAAAGGTTGGCGCAATCACCCGGTAACACGTATGTGGACTGGATACGAAGAAGCTCTAAAGTTGTATCAGAATTTTACCATTGAAGAATGGATTAAAAGAGGATATAAAAACACAATGCAACTTGAAGAAATTGACTATAGACATATTGCATTGCCGTCATGGTTTGGCAATAAAGATTTACATAGATCACATAGGTCAAATCTACTTAGAAAAGATTATCAATATTATTCGCAGTACTTTGACGAACCGTCAGATCTAGAGTATTATTGGCCAGTTTAGATTATTTAAAGGTAAATAAGTGTCTTCAATATTTGTACAAATAGGGTCTTATCACGACGCAGAACTCGCTGAGACTATAAAAGACGTATTAGAAAAGTGTTCTGGATCTCATAGTATTCATTTTGGTGTTCATAATTGTTTTTATGAAGAAAATATTCTTGATGAAATTGAGTTAAGAAAAAGTTTAGATAGTTTAGAAAAAACATACAAATTATCTATTTGTCATTCTAAGTTTCCACAAAATGTAGGTGTTGGTATTAGTAGATATATTGCAAATGAATTTTATAAAGATGAAGATTTTTATATGCAAATAGATTCTCACATGTTATTCACTTACAATTGGGACTTAATACTTATATCGTCACTAGAAAAAGCAAGTGAAGATGGAGTGGAAAAACCTTTAATAAGTTACTCTTTAAATAGTTATTTTATTGACGAAAAGAAAAGAAGATTTGCCGTAGAAGGAGCTTTGAATTCTTTTTCTAATAAAAATATCAACATAAATGATTACACACTTAAAGAAACACCAGAGATAAGGCAATACGGACTGCATCAGTTAGGTGAAAAAACTGAGATTAATTGGGTTTTTTCTTCTGCTTTTAATTGTTCAATACCAACTATAAAATTTGAAAGTTTATTTAATTTTATTTATACTAGTGGTGCGTTTATTTTTTCTTATGGACATTTATCAAAAGTAAAACCAAATAAAAATATTCTTTATCTAGGAGACGAAGTGCTTCACTCTTCTAGGCTATATACGCATGGGTATACTGTTTTAAGATTAAAAAATCCTTTTATAGTTTTTCATTTACATAGTTTTCTACCTTCGCAAGTTGATCCAAATTCTGAAACATTTTCCTCGCCTGGTAGACGTAGTGTGCGTGAAGACCTTTTATTTTTTCAAAATATGAAAGAAGCTAACAATGAAATAAATGAAAATTTATTTTCTCTAGCTTATGAAAAAAGTATAAATGAATTAAGAAAAATTATTGGTTTAAGAATAAAAGATGATCAATCTTTTGGGCTTGAAAGAGACTATCAAAAAGTTATTGACAGTTTGTTTGACTAGAAAAAGTGCGATATAATATATCTATATGACAATTACAGTTTTTTTATCTGGTGCAATGGATTATGTAGGAGAGTACGCAACAAGCTGGCGTAAAGAAGCTACGTTTATGTTGACACAGCGTGGCTATTCAGTGTATGATCCTACTTCTATACCAGAAGATAAAACAACGTCTCCAGAAGAAATTGCAAGAAAAAATATTTTTATGCAAGAAAGATCAGACATTGTTCTGGTAGAATATATGTTAGAAGATCGCGCATATATTGGCACTGATTTTGAGATGGCTTGGGCTAAAATCCATGGTCAACCAACAGTAGTGTTTTGCGCACCCTGCCATAAAGATAGGGTGTATATGAAATATATGTCAACAAAACTTGCAGACAATCTGCAAGATGCGATAGAATATATCGCAATTCATTATCCAACCAAATAATTGAAAGGACAAAAATGTCAGAAAACAAGTTCAAGTACTTCACGGTTACCACAACTTCTATCGTGAAGGCAAACACGATGGCAGATGCGGAGAAGCTAGCAAAGAGTAACCGTCGCACCCTCCCTGGTGTTTCGGGTGAGCTTATGTTCAGAGACGTTGATGTTGAGCGAATTTCTGCAGTGCAGGCTCGCGAACAAATCGTTGACTGATAGTTATTACTGGTTTGAGGTAGCGGGGATAAAACCCCGCTATTCTCATTTTTAAGATTGGAATTTATGACTCAAAAAGTTATTGCTCAAATGGTCGGACGTAATGAATCCGAAAGATTTTTGAAAGATGTTCTTGAAAGACTGTCAAAGCAAGTAGACGAAATTGTCTTTACCGATGACTGCTCAGATGATGACACCGCAGAGATCGCTGCAAATTATGCAAATGTTTACAAAACTCCAAAAAGAATGTTTAACGTTCATGAGGGCAGACTGCGCAAGTATGCATGGTTAAATTTAGAAAATCATGCTAAAGAAGGCGATTGGATTATTGCTATTGACTGCGACGAGATGCTATATGACATTGATAATATTGATGGACTAGATGTAAAATCTGTTCTTAATAAATCAGAAAAAGATGTTGTTAATGTTCGTTTTTATCACATGTGGAACCAAACTCAATATCGAGTAGATAAACTCTGGGCCCCTACAAACAGTAGTAGAATATTTAGGTATCTAAATGGCGGTACATTCTTTGACAGAGAACTAGCATGCGGATCAGAGCCCACATATGTGCTCAACATGCTAAAGCAGAATAATTTTTGGATTAACTCAGGCTTAATTATGAAGCATCTGGGCTACGTTCACGATGAAGATAAAAAGTCTAAGTATGAAAGATATTCACAATTAGATGGTGGAAAGTTTCACAATATAAATCACATTAATTCTATCGTAGATGAAAATCCAGTCTTAATTGACTGGGGAACATTCGGTTTGTAAACTGGAGAATGCAATGAAAAATGAGAAGCAAGCAATTATTGACTTAACACTTTTGATGAATTCAAAAGAAAAATTTTCTTTCATGAATATTTCTAAGTATTCAATAGTTGCTCTAAATAAAAAGAATGAAAACTCTTTTCCTAATAACTTTGCTAAAGCTGTATTAAAAAGTATTTCTTTAGAGCATCCTAAAATTATGAAAAATTATTCTTCTGGTTTAGTAGACGATATACACAACAACAAGCATGTAAAGATAGGAATTCAAAATTCAAATAAAAATTACAGCTCTAATTTATTTGAGCATTACTTCTTAAATCAAAAAGATATTTTTGATGATTTTTGTTCTTTTTATTTTAAGCACACTCCAACTTTAGTAGTGTCTTTTCACGATAAAAAAACTATTTATAAAACTTTGAATACAAAAGTAAATGTAATTACAGTTCCATATAATAATCACTATGATAAATTGGACGATGTTTTTTCTCAGATATCAGAATTTGAAGGAGGAGTAGACTATTGTTTGATGGACTGTAGCTCCTTAGGTCTGGCATTATCTGGAAAGATATGGGAGAGACTAGATATGTCTGTTATAGATCTTGGTAAAACTATTAATTTTACTAAAACCTACAACGCGTCTTCTAGAAATGAAAAGTGATAGATATCAAGAAGACGATGACGACATTGAGCTACTAGTCGATCTTCTTTTTGAGTCAAACTATTCTCTTTCCCAAATAGCAAGAGAGCTTGACTGGCCCCTAGAAAAAGTTAATAAAAAAATTAACTCACTTGGTCTTTCTTGGATAAAGGAAAGACGAAAGAAAATGTCTAGGGGCCAATCAGCTCTCACTGCAATAATGCAGAAACTATTGCCAGGAGAAAAAATAATTAATGAACACCATATTGGTGATAAGTTAAAGCTTGACATTTACTGCGAAAAATATAAAATAGCAGCAGAATATCATGGAAGACAGCATTTCTATTACACTAGTCGTTTCTATGATTCAAAATATGACTTTGAAGAAGCTGTTAAAAGAGATGTTAAAAAAGCCCAATGGTGCAAAGATAACAACATTGCACTAATTGTATTTAGATATAATGATAGCCTGACAGAACAGGCAGTATTTGATAGAATGTTAGATGCGATTAGAAGTAGTGAAATCGTAGAAAAAGATAAAAAAAACAAAACCATTACTGATTCAGAAGCGTATAAAATCAGTAAGAAAAAAAACTCTGAATATCGCAAAAAAGCCTATAGAATTCTAAAGGAAAAGAAGAAAAATAATGACAGAAATACAGGAAACAGAGACCAGTGATTCTCTACCTGTAGAGTATCAAATTTTTGCACTTTGCCTTAGAGTACAGAAGTCTATAAAGTATTTTTCCGAAAATCTGCCCGAAGAAGAAGTAGGCACGATTCATGGAGAAATGGGTATTAACGAGTTTTATAAAGCTCTGCTATCTTTTTATAATGCTACACAACTTGAAATCGTAGATCCAATAGCATTCAAGTCTTGGTTAGATTCTGAGACAGATATCTATGAAGCACTTGGTGGTAATGCTGGTGTTTCTGTAATGATAGATTTATTAATGGGTTTAGAACTTTCTAATCCAGAGTCTATTACGGAATTAGTTAAGCATAAAGCAAGAAAAAGAAGACAAATAAATTATCTGCAAGAGCTTCAGATGATTATTGGTCAAAAGGGTCAAAAAACTCCAGAAGATACTCTAAGAATAGAGAAGCTAACTTCTCAAATTAGAGAGCTAGAGAATCAAATCCACTATAACCCACTGGATAAGGTAACTAGTGGTTCAGATATTATAAGTAGGGTAGATTCTCTTTTAGATATACCAGACTTCTTGCCTACCCAATTCAAATCATTAAATAGAGCAATGGGTTACACTGATGACGGCGGATTCTTTAGGGGGGCTGTTCATGCTGTCATTGCGCCTTCAGGAAAAGGTAAAAGCACTTTTGCAAAATGCTTAGCTAATAACTGGTTAGACAATGGCTACAGAGTCTTATATGTAAATTTTGAAGAAGCATTAGGTCACTGGGAAAGAATATTATTTACTCAAATAATTGAGCAGAATGTATACTCAGAAGCCTATAAATGGTCTCAAGATCAAAAAGAATCTTACATGAAGATATTCAAGGATAAGTTATCCCAGTGGGGCGACAGACTGATGGTTAGGCATGATCCTGATACGCCATACTTTGAGGACCTAGAGTTTTGGCTTAGAGATATTTTAGGCCATAACCAGAATCTTCCCGATGTAGTTATTATAGATACAATTCAATCCATGTTTACCAGAGGTAAAGGTAAAGCTAGGTGGGGTGAGTTTGAAGAAATGATGGTTAAACTCGAGAAGTTAGCTAGAGATATGAATTGTGTACTTATTATCACAGCTCAAGAAAATGCAAACAGAATGAAAGAGAAGAGAGAAGTTGTTCAGCAGTCAGACACTGGAGGGTCACTTGCTATTCAGCAGAAGTGCGCAGTAACAATATTTATTACTGAGAAAAGATTGGCTACTGATGACGATACGGTTGACGAAAATATAATGCAACTTCAAATACCAAAGAACAGAATTACTGGATCCTCTTTTAGTTATGATCCACCTCTGGTAAAATATGTAGACTTCAAAAAAAAATATGAAGAATATGATCCAATCACGGACGATTCTTATGACTCAAGCTCATCTTTACTAGATGATCTTCTTAATGGAAAGGACTTCCACTAATGCCCTTCATATCTGTAGAGGGACTAAAAGATTTTCAATTATGTGAAAGACTATATGATTATAGACACATAGAAAAGATGCCAGAGAAAATATATTCTAGAGATATATACACAGAAAAATTTGAAAATACTATTAAAAATATAATATTTTTCTTTTTCTACAAAAAACAATCAGGAGTTATTCCCTCCTATGCATCTCTATTAAATAGGTGGGAAAAGATGTGGTTCCCCAAAAATACTACATCTTATGACATAATTACCGAACAACATGAGTCAGTATATGGGAATGTTGCAAGTCTCACTTCAAAAGCAGCAGCAGCTCTTCTTGTTTTTTACGAAAATTACTCTAACAGCAATTTTATACCGATGGCTATATCTGAAGAATATATTGTTCCTAGTGGTAAAGCATACAATATAGAAGATAAGTTTGATTTAATACTCTATAAAGATAAAACGTATTATGTCACTAAGATACTTTTTAACTATAGACAGACAAACAAGAGTCAATATGTCATTGATTTTTGCTCCATGCAAGCTGCTTATAATAATATGAATCCACCTAAGATGTCCCAAACAAGATTTGGATATATAGATATGATGAGTCCAAATATTCAGTTTAATGATTTTCCAATAAATGCAAATGATATAAACTCATTTAATTATTGGCTAGAAAAACTTCAGGGTACAAAAAAGTTTGTACCCAAAAGAGGGTTGATACCCTATTGCAAAAAATGTCCATATGATAAACCATGTTCCGAATGGAACGGATGGGATAATGAGGTTACAAAATGAGTAAGTCAATACTAGATGATCTTCTGATTCAGAAAAATGAATCAGTTTCTTTAAAAGAAGAAAATGATATCCTCTTTCCTTTATTGAAAGAAATTGATTTAATATCAGACGATGCCATAAAGTCTTTTGTTAGATCAGTTTTAGTTAGAGCTGATATATTTTGGAAAATACCATCAAGTTTTTCTGGAAAATATCACCCAGCAGATGAACATAACGAAGGCGGGAATGTTCTTCATACGAAAAGAGTTATTAGGGTAGCCATGATTATGGCTGACTCTTATTCTCTTTCGGTAGAGGAAACTGACATTGTTTTAGCCGCCTGCCTTCTTCACGATTTGTGTAAAGGAATACCATCAAAGGATGATTCATCTTTTCATTATGACCCAATGCACCCGTACACTGTAGGAAAATTTATTACCCATTGTCAAAATGATGATAAAAAATTTGCTAATGAATCTCAATCATCTACTCTTTTTGTTGGAGAAGAAGTTGTTCAATCAATACTAAGACTAGTTAGATGTCACCTTGGTCCTTGGTCACCGGTTCCGGAAACATTTCCAATAACTTACCTAGATTATATTGTACATCTTTCTGATAATATTGCTTCTAAAATACATACAGTAATAGAAGACAGTGAACTAATTAATCCTAAATGGAGAAAAGATGGACAAGAATGATAGAATAGGTAGAAGACATTATCTTATCTCTAATATAGAAAAGATAATAGAAGATTCTATTTATTTTAGAACTAATAATAAGTTCATGAATCAAAAATTAAAAGTAATTATTGGTCATATTGAAGAAAAAGAGATCAAGAAAAAGATATTATGATTATCCCATTGGATACCCAAAAGTATCTAAACAAATGGCAGTTAGTAGAAACGGCTGTATACATACCCTCTTTGTCTAGGGTCATTAGGCAAAAGCAATCTGGTAACCCTAAGATTATAAGTATCTTTGATATAGAAAAGTTTAGGGATGAGCACAAAAACATTGGTTTATATACATCAATATGGCATTATGATACAGCAAATTTAGAAAGCGCTGTTCGATTTGGTTCTCTGTATTTTGATATAGACAGTGAAGATGAGCAGATATCTTTAGATCAATGCAAAAAGCTCTACAATTATTTGTCTAAGCATATTCCAGAAGAGTCTATAGTAGTATATTTTACAGGCAAAAAGGGCTTTCACGTAGAATGTGAAGCTATATGTTTAGGTATAAATCCATCAAACGCGCTGCCAAAAATATTTAGATACATAGCTTCTAGACTTAAGGATGAGATAAGTTTAGATTGTCTAGACTTTGCCGTGTATGACCCAAGAAGAATGTGGAGACTGCCAGGATCTAGGCATCAGTCTACAGGTCTTTATAAGAATAGAATAAACAGAGAACTTCTATTTTCAGATTTAAGTAATATTAAATCTTATTGTTTTGTATTGCAGGACAATACTGTTAATGAACCAGCATTTAATGCAAAGGCAAATGAATGGTTTAGACAATTTAATTATGACATGGAGATAGAAAAAGTTCGATCTGGAGATTTTCTATCTTATTTTAATAAACATGGTTCTTCTGCATTTAAAGATCTAGAAAAAACTGACAAGGTATTTACTCTTGATACTCTTCTCAAAAGTTGTAGTGGTATTAAAAATCTAGTTGATCAAGCAAAAAAGAATCATCATTTAGAACATGAGGCTAGACTTTTTCTTTGCTCTATTCTTACATATAATGAAGAGTCTATTAAGTATCTACATAGTATACTTAGTATGTGTGATGATTATAATTTTGAAAAATCATCAGCTCATATTAATGATTGGGTTAAAAGAAGACAGATAGGAATTGGTGGAAGACCATATACCTGTGAAAGAGCTAATGCAGCAGGCGTGGGTTGTGGCGCTTGTCAGTTAGATAAAAAGAAAAAATGGATTCAAATAGGAAACAAATATATAGAGGGCTTAGAAGAATCTTCACCATCACCAGTTAGATTTGCATATAAGAGTTTAAAAAAGGAACAAGAAAATGAGTAACAATGTTAATGATACTGATGATGTTATAGGCGTCTGCACAGAATGTAAGTCTGATCAGCCGATGTCTTATATGTATAAGAGTCCATTTGCACAAGATGGAAAAGATGTTCCATGCAAGTACTGTGGTGGAGTAGTTATGATTACTTATAGAGATTCTAGAAATTCTTCGCTTGATAGCAGCGATAAAAACCGAGGAATTCAGTGAAAAATTGGACCAATCTACATAACCATACCGTCTTCTCAATGCTTGACGGACATGGAGATGTGGAAAAATACCTGTCTAGAGCTAAGGATCTAGGCATGTTGGGATTGGCCACAACTGACCATGGAAATATTCACTCATGGTTAGATTTTTACGACGCAGGTAAGTCTGTTGGAGTAAAACCAATTCTTGGTTCAGAGTTCTATCAAGCAAGAAAAACCAGATTTGATAGAGACGAAGAAGAAAGATCTGGTCCAGCTAAAAATGAATGGGAGCAAAGAGGCCCCTATCACATAACTATTCTGGCAAAGAATAATGTTGGATACCATAATATAATTAAGATGTCTTCTAGATCTTTTCTAGAGGGCTATTATGGTAAACCTAGAATAGATCATGATCTAATAGAGCAACATAGCGAAGGGATCATAGTACTTTCTGGATGCTTGAATGGTGAAGTGTCCCAAGCACTACTGCGAAATGATTACGATTTTGCTTTAATGTCGGCAAAAAAAATGCAAGAAATAGTTCGGAAAAGAAAACTATTTCATAGAAATACAGGATCATGGTTTAACAGAACAAAGAAAGATCTCAAACCAACTTATTGAGATAGCCCAAAAAATTGGGGCCAGAGTAGTTCCAACTGGCGATTGCCACTATGTGCACCAGCATGATGCTCAGGCACATGACATAATGTTATGTGTTGCCACAAACTCAAATATAAATACGCCAGATAGATTTTCTTTTTCTGGCGATGAATTTTACCTACAGTCTTATGATGACATGTCAAGAAAGTTCTCTGATGATTGGTTGAGAAATACCATGATCGTAAATGATATGGTTGATCTTGATCTTAGTTTTGGTCAGATACACTTTCCTAATTTTCCCATTCCAACACAAGAGTCTTCAACTGATTATTTTGAAAGATTAGCTTGGGACGGCCTTAAGAAAAAGTATGGAAGCATTCTTCCTCAACATATTCTTGATCGAGCTAACCATGAGATAAAAGTAGTGAAAGAAATGGGCTTTCCAGAATACTTTCTTGTCGTATCAGATCTAGTCCGATGGGCTAAAAATAATGATATACGAGTTGGTTGGGGAAGAGGGTCTGCTGCTGGCAGTGTTCTTTCTTATGCATTTGATATTACAAATCTAGATCCAATTAGATTTGGATTGCTATTTGAAAGATTTCTTGTTGAAGGAAGAAAATCAATGCCAGACATCGATCTAGACTTTGATGACAGACATAGAGATAAAGTTATTGACTATGCAAGATCAAAGTATGGAGACGATAGAGTTGCACACATATGTACATTTAACAGAACTGGTGCAAGACAATCTCTAAGAGACGCTGCAAGAGCTTTAGGTTATGATTTTACTGGTGGAGATAAGATAGCAAAACTTGTACCACCACCAGTTCTTGGTATATCTAAAAGTTTATCTGAGTGCATGGAGGTAGTTGAATTTAAAAATGAATATAACTCAGATACAGATTCTAAAAAAATTGTTGATACAGCATTTGGTCTTGAAGGTCTTGTTAGGCAAACTGGCACACATGCTGCAGGTATAGTTATATCTAAAGGTCCACTTGTAGATTATCTGCCTATCATGCAAAAGGGCGTAGATAATCCAGTTGTTACACAATGGGACATGGGAAGAGTAGAGCAGTGTGGGCTTCTTAAAATTGACTTCTTAGGCTTAAGAAATCTTGGTGTTATTGACATTTGTATTAAGCTAGTTAAAAAACATAGGAACATACAATTAGATGTAGATCAGATTCCTCTTGATGATCCAAAAACTTTTGATGAACTAAAAAAGGGTAATGCAATTGGAGTATTTCAGCTTGAATCTTCTGGGATGAGACAGTTAATGGTTCAACTTCAGCCTCAAAACATTGAAGATATCATGGCCCTAATTTCCTTATACAGACCAGGTCCTATGGGTTCTGGAATGGATAAGCTGTACATTGACAGAAAACATGGGAGATCAAAGATTGTATACGATCATCCTAATCTAGAAAAAGTTCTTGGTCCATCACTTGGAATTATGTTGTATCAGGAAGATGTTCTTGGCGTATCTAGGGAGTTAGCTGGATTTAGTTCGGCAGAAGCTGACGATTTAAGAAAAGTAATTGGCAAGAAGCTGATGGATAAGATCGCTTTGTTTAGAAAAAAGTTTGTTCAGGGATGCATTAAAACATCTGGCATATCAGAGGACAAAGCAAATAAAATATACTCTGACATTGAGTACTTCGGTGGCTATGGTTTCAATAGAGCGCATGCCGCAAGCTATGCCATGATTTCTTATATTACTGCATATTTAAAAACTAATTATACAGTTGAATACATGGCTGCGTTGATGAGTTCTGTTGTGGGCAATAAAGAAAAGCAAAGCTTGTATCTTTCCGACTGTAGAAAGATAGGCATTGAAGTTCTTCCTCCGTCAATAAATTACTCTGGCATTGACTTTGAAGTAATGGATGATCAATCAATTATATTTGGTTTGTCTGCTATTAATGGAATCGGCATAGCAATTGCAGAAGGGATTGTAAATTGTAGAGATACGCATAATCCATACATAAGTATGCATGACTTCTTTAGAAGATGTGATCCAATTATATTAAAGAAATCTACCCTAGAACACCTGTCTGCCGCAGGTGCATTAGATGAATTGATTAGTACTTCTGAAGTAGAGGTTAGTAGAAGATTAGAGTTAGATATTCTAGAGAAAGAAAAAGAAGAACTAGGAATATATGTGACTAATCACCCTGTTGCTGGCATTTGGGATGCTATTAAAACAAAAGTTACTTCAGAAATTATTGATTTATCAGATACACAGGCAGGTACTCCAGTTAAAGTTGGGGGAATAATTACATCGATTAAAAAGATAACAACTAAAAAAGGTCTTAAGATGTATAAGTTTGAGGTTGAAGATATTTCTTCTTCTGTAGAGGTAATAGTTTTTCCAAAAACAGCTAAAGACATACCAGATAATTATTTGGCATCTGGAGAAATTTTAATTATAAATGGTTTCCTGAATAAAGAAACAGAAGAAGAAAACTCAACAATTAAAATATTTTATAATTCATCAGAAAAAGTAGACTCAAAGTTATTCTCTGGTGGAAAGGCTATTGTATTTAATTTTTCGCACACAATATCAAGCCTTTCATTTAAAAAAATTTATGATATAATTTCAAATACAAAAGGTAATTGTCCAGTATTCATAGAGATTCAGGATGACAGCCATAAGTTAACATATAAATTTAATATATTATCTTCTCAAAAGATAATACCATTAGTTAATTCAATATTAGAATTGGAGACACAATAATGCCAGCCCCTGGTAGCTTTAGAAATCCAGCCGAAAGAGATTGCTGGAAATACTGCTTTTCATGTTCTCGTTGTTCGGACAAAGGAAAATATGACAAATGCAGATCATGCAGTGGTAGATTTGATCCACGTGGAGTTATAGAGCATCATCCCGATGATTTCTGTGACTGCAGAAATGGCGTTCTTAGATGGCGTACACAAGAAGGTAGAATAATTATTACTCGATTTAAAACTAACCCCTTTAAAGGTAAGGTTAGTTATGCCAAGAAAACAGAAGATGAAAGAGATTGGGACTCTTATGTTAATGACATGAGGGAGAAAATGAATGATCCAACATGGAATCCAATTACAATCGTTGACGAGGATTAAGTGAGCTCTTTAGAAACAGCTAAAATTACTAAAGGTAGTGTATCTTTAATCCAATATTTAGATGAGAATCCTGAAAAGCATTTTGTTCAGGTTGGAGTAGTTGGCCTTTTTGCTACAAAAGATGAACTTCTCAATCTGCACACAGTTTTAAACTACTATCTAAATATAGAAAAGTTTTCTGATTGTACTATTAAAATAGGAGAAGAATATGTCACAATTCGCTGATGATGATTACATGGAAATAGGTGAAACTGGTTGGGTTTCAGCTGGTCAAGGTACATTTATAAATAAATATAATGGACATGTCCTAGATGAACTAGGTAAAGAATATGATAAAGATGGAAATATTATATATGATCCGGAAGACTATAGGAAATAATGACAATAAAAATAAAATCTTTTGATGATTTAGACTACCTAGAAAGGCTTAGTGTAGTTGATTTTTCTTACTCAAGATTAGATACATATCAACAGTGCCCATCAAGGTATTTTTATACATACATAAAAAAAGAGCCAAGGTACTTTGCAGAAGCAGCGGTTTTACGGAAATATAGTTCACTCTGTATTAGAGGATACAGTTTCTCATGAAGAGCCACTACAGCATGACGTGATGCTGCAAAAATATGAGGAACATAAATCTTCATACGATCCTCAGCAAAAGATATCTGCAAATTTAATATCTGTTGGCAAAGAAATAATTAATGAATTTTATGACCAATACTCATCTACTATTTTTAACGTATATGAAAAAGAGTACGGTTTTTCTTTTATTATTGGCACTTACAATATTATGGGTTTTATTGATCGTATAGATATTGTTCGGAGATACCGTAAATATTATTGACTATAAGACTGGCAAATGGGAAGTCAGCCAAAAAGATATTGAAAACAATCTACAGTTAGGCATCTATGCACTAGCTGCTTCCCTACAATTCCCGGACAAGGAAATATACGCTGAGTTGCATTACCTGAGATCTGGAAAAAAGAAAGGTCATCTATTTTCTAAAGATGACATAGAAAATGTTAAAGTTAAAATATTAAATAATATAAACAAAATTATGCAGGATACATCTTTTCTGCCAACGTCAAACTCTAGAACCTGCAGTTACTGTGAGCACGCAAAAACTGGAGCTTGTCCTACTGGGGTATTTAGAAATAAGAAAGCTGCAAAGGCATAAAAAAACCCCCTCGGCCTAAACCGAGGGGGTTAATTTATTTTATAATCAGAAGTCTGACACAGGCGTGTGGAAAGACTGGGTGTGATCGACGCTGTTGACGATCTTAATAGCTTCCTCACGCGAGAAACCGTTGGACTCAAACGAGCTAATTGCCTTTTCGTTGAGTTCGATTGATGTCATTTTCTTGATTGTGTTAAGTGTGTTTTCCATAGTGTTGATTATATCATCCTGTTCTCGGTTCCACAACTTTTGAGTGGAAGTATTTGTTTTTTATTTTTTTTTAAACTATAATAGTGTAGGTGTTTTGACTAGAAAAGGATATCACAATGGATCTACATATTGTCAAGTCAGGAGAGTTTTTTTTATCAAAATCAAAACTTTCTAAGCATCCCGATTTATCGCTCCTCGCAAAGAAAAAAGTTGATACAGAAATAATTGAAGAAGACACAAAAGAAATAGCCAAAAAACGGGAATGCTTACAAGCATACAAAAAGTGGATTTAGAAAAGATATTAACTTAAATGTTAGATCAAGTTGGGAAGCTAACTTTGTTAGAATTTTAAATCTATATAAGATTAAATATACTTTTGAACCGACAGTATTTTATTTTCCAATTAAAAGAGGAACAAAAGGTTATACACCAGATTTTTTCTTACCTAAAACTGAAGAGTGGGTAGAGATTAAAGGTTACTTAGATGATAAAAGTAAGATTAAGTTAAAAAGATTTAAAAGGTATTATCCAAAAGAATTTGAAAAACTAACCTGCATTATCAGTAAATATTCAAAAAACGCAAAAGAATTCATGGAGGAATTAGAAGTTCCTAACATTGTCTTTTATGAGGACATAAGAAACATGTATTCAGATAGCATATTATATTGGGAAGGCAAATAAGATGTCATCATATAAAGAACAGTATTATTCTTTAGAAGAAAATGAAATGCAGGACTTGATTGCGAAGGCAAAAGCTGGGTCAATGGAATGCAAACAAGAATTACTAAATGTATTTAGTAATTTCTTAACTAAATATGTATCCTTGTTATATCACGGAAGATATAATATATCGGATTATGATATCAGGAGATTTATATCCCTGTTTGTTAAAGATTCTTATGTGCGTTTTGCACTTATGAAAAATAATTTAAACAGCGCTGGGTACAAACATGTCGTAGAAGTCATGAGAGGTATACAATACATGGCTAGAAGATATGGAGAAGAAGAAGATATAAGACATACTGTTGAATCAACCTTTTTTCAATGCATAGCTAGATATGAAAGAAGAGATTCAGCAAAGGGTCCAATTCCTTTTAGTGGATTTTTATACAGTTATTTCTTTTATCTATTAAAGAAAAATGTTGACACATTTTTGATTGATCAATTAGGAAGAAAGACTTTTCCTTTAGCTCCAGATGAGTCGCCTGAAAATAGTGATGACGAACAAGCTGTTGGATTTAAAGCAGAACCTGAAGAGTTTACGTTGGAACAAATGCTATTAACTGATACAATAGATCAATTCTGGGTTCTCCGGAGAAGATGTTTATCATTTATTTGAAGATCTAACTGTTCAAGAGAGGCAGTTGATAAAGTGGAGATTCGTAGATGGAAAAAGATCAAGTGAAATATCAGCAAAAATTAACGAGCATCCCAATACAGTAAGAGAGCATATAGAGGAAGCAAAATTTAAGCTAGCAAAAATTATAGAATCAAGAGATCCAGAGCTATCTAAAGAGTTAAACTTAGAAAACTTTTTAACAAAGATGAAAAACAAAAAAGGAAAAAGAAAAAGTTGAATATTCAAACGCTAGAAAAACTTCAGCAAATGTTGACCGACTTCCTGGGCCCACAAATACAGGAAGTTATAACCGCATACACCGACCAATCAACTTCATTTAAATACTTTATAGAAATTCCTGATTCAGACACCATAGATTTAGGACTTGATGCTCTAGCATCATTGGTTGCTAAGAGCTCTAATGTTTACGGAAGAGCAGCACGTTTTGCAGGAATGGCTAGAGCTAATTATAAGTTAATAGAGGGAAAATATAAAAAGGTATATAAGTCTTCTAGAGTAGGAAAGAATGAAGCAGAAAGAGAAGCAGCTGCGATGGAAGCTGCTGAAGAAGAGTATAATGCCCTCATTACGTGTGAAGCAATAGTGAGTTTGGCAGAATCAATGGAAAGCGCTGCTAGAATAGCATCGGAATCCGCAAGAAAATTGATGGACAAAGTCCAGTCAATGCAGATTGCTTCAGCAAGAGAGTCTAAGGGCTACTATCAGGAAACGGATTTTTCCACTTATTAAGGGAGCAGAAATGTTTGTCGGTTACTATAAAGCTGTTGGACAGCCTAAGGAATTTTACTCTGAAAAAAGAAAGTCTTTAGACTTTCCAATGCAGGTGGAGCTGGAGGGACTTAGGTATTTATTAAGCTATACTATTCAAATTACTTCTTCTAAACAAGAAAGTTCTTTGCATAAGATGGCAGAGGAAAATGGCATAAAACACAATGTTAAAATTGGATGAACCACCAGAAAAGATAGAAACAGCGAAACAATATATAGAAAATATTTTAACTGAAATCTCTAAATCAGAAAGAGATTTATTTTCATATTCTGAAATAGAAAATATGTTATTAGATATATATAATTTTGTTGCGTCAAATTAAGGTAGGTTTATTGAATGAATATTGAAGTATTTTGTGATGGGGCTTCTAGAGGTCAAGGTCAAAAAAGATTTGGCGAAGCAGCATGTGCTGCCATAGTTTACAAGAATAGAAAAAAAGTAGCTCAGTTTGCAAGAGGATTGGGCCCAAGAACTAATAATGAAGCTGAATATGAAGCTGTTATAGCTGGCCTACTAATATGTTCAATGTCAGATTTAATAGATCCCATAATATATACTGATTCCGCCGTCGTTGCCAATCAGATTAGTGGTAAGTGGAAGTGCAAAAATAGCTCTCTTATGCCACTTTTAATGACCGTAGAAGATATCAGATCAGAATATAATTTTAGGGTTTTACAAGTTCCTAGGTCTTTTGTTTGGGAAGCGGACGCATTGGCTAATACATTCTTGGATGAATTAGAATTAAGAAAAAAATATATACTTTAACATGTAGTTTTTATCCTGCAACGGTGCTATAATGAATTCACCAAAGCAAGGATGTAATTTAATGAAAAAATTTAAAACTAGTCAGCCGATCATTATAGGTTTAGCTGGAAAAGCTGGAAGCGGAAAGACATCAGTCGCAGAACAGATAGTTCCAAAAGGTTCATTTGCAGAAAAAAAGTTTGGAACATATTGGGACCACATATTCTTTGCCCTACCACTATATGAGCTTGCCTCGATTAGGCGATCAATCAAAGGTTTTAACGAAGATAATAGACAGCTATATGCAATACATGAGGTATTGTTTGATATATATGGCGGATCTTCTTTGGGAATAATTCCACCCTACCAAGAATTTATTGACAAAGTAAACGCCTTACATCAGCTACCAATAGAATCAGAAGGCACAAAGCCTAGATCATTCCTCCAAAAAGCTGGAGACATATGCAGAGACGGTCGTGAGGATTGCTTTGCCATGTGGGGTATTATGAAAGCTTCAAAACTGTATAGGTCTTATTATAAATCTTTAGAAGAAGATTCAGTCGAGCACCCATTTGCTGTTATAATTTCTGATGTAAGATTTGCTAATGAAGCGGAAGCAATTTTAAAGCAGCCAAATGGCATTGTTGTTTGTTTTGATGCCTCAAAAGAAACCCTACAGGATAGAATATATAAAAGAGATGGCCTATTAATGTCAGGTGAACAGTTGTCTCATAAATCAGAACAAGAAATTATGCAGGTTATGAGTATGGCATCTGTTATAATAAACACTGACAATATGTCAATAGAAGATCAGACTCTAGAGACTTTAAAACAAATCGGACTTTTGCAGGAACAAAATGCCTAAGGTAACAAAGACAGCACAAGAACAATCAACAACAGACTCTCCAATAGATCAGGTGGTTAATTTAATGGCACAAGAAATATCTATCTCTACAAATCCAGTTTTTATCTGTGGAGTAAATAGAAAAATAAACATAGGAAACTTTGAAAACATTGATGTATACGCAGGCATTACTCTTCCGCTCAGTGATGTTTCTTTAGAAAATAAAGAAGAATTAAGAAATGCCATTGAAGAAGCAGCTGCCTATGGATTCTCTTTAGTCTCCAAAGAGACTGGAGATAGATACCTTCTTATCAAGGAATCCCAGCAAGGTAAATAGTCAATAGTCCATATTACTATTATAATACAACAAAAACTATTAAAAATAAAAATAGAGGTAAAAATGTTTAAGTCACTTGTAGTTAAATTAAAGAAAATATTTAAGAATAAAACTGCTAAAGCCAATGTAGTTTCTGCTGTTGCAGGAAAAGTAGTTGAAGGCCATTTGGATACAATGGAAAAAATTGCTGAAGCTGTTGACTCTTCTGTTAAAAATGTTGAAAAAACTCTTAAGGAAGAAGTTAAAAAAGTTGAAAAAGAAGTAAAGAAAGCAACTACCAAAAAAGCTACAGCTGGTGAAAAACCAGCACCAAAGCCTAAGGGTAGACCTAAAAAAGCTCAATAATAAACAAAAATTATTTACCCCACCTGTATAAGGTGGGGTATTTTTTGTTACTATACTAGTTATGTCATTAGCAAAATTTAGAAAAGTATCCAAAGGATACTCAAAGCCAAAGGATAATAACAGTGGCAGCAAAAAAGAAGAAAGCAACAACGTACCTAAAAAAGATTAAGTCTGTAATGGGAGAATATGGTAGGGGTACACTCCATTCCGGTAAAGGTGGTCCAGTTGTTAAATCTAGAAAGCAAGCCATCGCTATTGCAATATCTTCCGCTTCAAAGTTAAAGAGAAGAAAAAGCAAATGACTTTTAAAAAAAGTATATACATAAGTGGCCCAAGAATGGGTCAAAATAATTTTATGTATGGCATTGAAATAAAAGATCTAAAATCAAAGAGCAAGAAAAGTTCTAAAAGGAAAAAGTAATGGCTGCAAAAAAAGATTCTAGACTAACGAACGCACGGAGTTTCTGGTTACAATAAACCAAAGAGGACTCCAAGTCATCCAAGTAAGTCGCACATAGTTGTAGCCAAGGTCGGCAGTAAAGTAAAAACTATTCGCTTTGGTCAGCAAGGTGTTAAAACAAACCAAACTGTTGGTCAAAGAAAAGCCTTTGCTTCCCGTCATTCTAAAAATATAGCTAAAGGAAAAATGTCTGCTGCTTATTGGGCCAATAAAGTTAAATGGAGTCCAAGCAAGACAAAGTCTCCATCTAAAAAATGGATAAAAGGATCATAGAATGGAAGCGGTTATTGTAGCGGTTATTGCATCTGTTGGAGCTGTGCTAGCAGCCCTTGTGCAAAAAGGTAGAGCTGAGAATAAAGCTGACCACAATGTAGTAGCAGATATTCTTGTTACTGTTAAGGATGATATAATGAATTTACATCACAAGATTGACCATGTTGATGAACAGGTTGATAAAGTTGATGATAAACTTGATGGCCATATTGATTGGCACATGAAGAAAATAAAAAAAGAAAAATAACAAAGGAAAATAAAATGAACCACGGAATGAAAAAAGATAAGATAGTAGCTAAAAAAAGCACATCTAAAAAAATGGCTAAGAAAAAAATGGGTGGCATGAAAAAGAGCTCTAGCAAAAAAGGAATGTACTGATATGACAATGCACGGTGACGACATGAAAAAAAGTGGCATGAAAAAAGGTGCCACCAAAAAAACTGCAGCTAAAAAAGGTGCAGCTAAAAAAGGTGCAGGCCTAACTGCAGCTCAAAAAAAACTTCCTCCCTTTATTCAGAAAGCAATAATGAATAAAAAAAAGGGTAAGTAATTTATGGCAACCAAGAAGAAGGATAAAAACTGGATTCAAGGTGCCATTAAAAGACCCGGTGCTTTCACTGCGAAGGCTAAAAAAGCAGGCAAGTCTGTAGCTGGAATGGCAGCTTCTGTAACCAGGAATCCAGAAAAATACAGTGCAACAACTGTTCGTCAGGCTAATCTAGCTAAGACCCTTAGAAAGATTTCTGCTAAAAGAAAGAAAAAATAAAAATGGCATACGCAAAAAAAAGTAAAAAAAACAACAACAATTATCTTAAAGATATTAAAAATGCGATGACTCCAATGATTGATGGAAAAAAAACGCCTCCAAAAAAGAAGGGAAAATAATGGCAAAAGTAAACAAGCCCACTAAGCCAGCTCTTTGGTCTTCCGCTAAATCACAAGCCCGAGCTAAGTTTGACGTTTATCCTTCGGCCTACGCAAATGCTTGGGCAGTAAAGAAGTATAAGTCAATGGGTGGTGGTTGGAGAACTACATCTACTAAGAAATTAAAGAAAAAGTAAAGACATGCCTGGTCCAAAAGGTGTCGGACTTACTAAGTGGTTTAACCAAAAATGGGTTAACATAGGAGCTCCTAAGAAAAAAGGTAAATTCCAACCATGTGGCACCTCTGGAGCTGGTGGATCAGGCTATGCAAAATGTGTGCCAGTAGCAAAAGCTAAAGCTATGTCGGCATCGCAGAGAAAAAGCGCAGTTCAAAGAAAAAGAAGATCTGGAACTCCAACAAAAGGAGTTAAGGGTCAAGCCCCAAAGAATGTAGCTACTTTTAGTAAAAAGAAAAAGTAATGTTTAATGAAAAAGAAGAATCCTTTAGTGGATTCATGCCAATGATTAGTCAAGTGCATATAACAAAAGAAACAGCTATGATTAATACTGAAGGCGATTTAATAGCTGCTCATACAATAAACATTAAGACAAGAGACGGATCAGATCATGTATTCAGTATTGCGAATAGTGATTTGATGCGTGTTTATTTTTTAATTACAAAAGTTATTAATATGGATTAACTTATGTTTACAGTAATTTTTTGCATAATAATTAGCTTAATGTACATGTCTCTTCTTTTTAAAAGGTAGATTTATTTAATAAGAAATGATATAATATTCTGACTAAATAGAAAGAGGTCAGGATGCAATCGGATTACAAAAAGCCGTTTCATAAACATTTAATGATACGAGCTAAAATTAATAATCCACCTATAATGAGAAAGAATGTTATAAGCTGGCTAGAGTCTTTTGTTGATTTGCTAGGTATGAAGATACTTCAAGGTCCATTCTGTTCTTATGTAAATGAGCCTGGGAATAAGGGTATAACTGCAGTTGTAATGATAGAAACGTCTCATATAGCCTTTCATGTTTGGGACGAAGAAGATCCCGCACTTCTTCAATTTGATTTATACACTTGCGGTTCTCTTGATGTTGAACAGGCAATGAAGGATATAGATTCTTTTTTTGATTTTTACTCATATGAGTTTGTACTCTACGATAGAGAGCACCAACTTAAAATTCTTGAAAAAGGAATAACATTATGAGTGAATCAATGTGGACATGGTTGCTATTTTTTATGGAAATAATAGGTGTTGGTGGCAGCTATTTAGTTGGCAATAAAAAATGGTACGGCCATATGATTGTTGCCATTCACTCACTACCATGGGTAATATATTCCCTTATATTTGATAAGCCAGGCTTTTTAGCTATGTGGTGCCTGTGGCAGTGGGTTCACTGGAGAAATATGTTTAGATGGAAAAAAGAAAATATTGTAAATGAATGAACAAATGTGGACATGGCTTTTATTTGCGACGGGACTTGTTGGCTTTGGTGGCAGCGCTATCGTTGGAAATAAAAAATGGTATGGACATTTGATTTTAGCTTTGCATTCGTATCCCTTTTTTGTATACTCAATTGTGTTTGATAAGCCTGGTTTTATTGCGATTTTCTTCGTGGGGCAGTTTATTCACCTACGAAATATGATTAAATGGAGAAATGAAAGTGTCTAATAAAAAAGTTTTGATTATTGGTGCTGGCGGAATTATTGGTCAGCATATGATTATTAATCAACCAAAAGGTGTAGATGCAATCTATAGTAGGAGATCAAAAGATACTGTTAGTATCTGGGTTGATTTTGATGTTAACAAGCAGAATGTGCACAATTTTTTAGATAAGATTAATCCAAATGTTATTGTTAACTTGGCTGGAGAAAATACTGTAGACAAGGTTGAATTAGATCCAAATAAATATTACGATTCAAACGTAACTCTTCCTATGAATATTTGTAAGTGGGCAGAAGAAAATAATGCTCAAGTAATTCAGGTCAGTACTCAGGGGATTTTTAGTGGAGATAACCCTCCATATACCCCTTGCTCCATACCAGACCCAATAACATTTTATGGTAGACAAAAAGCTTTAGCTGAAACACTTGTCCTGCAGTATAAAAATACCAAAGTTGTTAGGTCAACATTTGTTTTGGGCACTAGACCATTTCAAAATGTTGGTAGAAAAAATCCACTAGAAATGATTTTTGAGACAACTAATCAAAAACAAGTAGATGATAGATATTTCTCCCCAGTTTTTGCTTTTGATGTAGCAGACGTTCTTTGGGATATAGCCCAAAACTTTAGTGAGTATGATGATAAAATTTTTCATTTAGGTAATCCCATTACTTGCTCTAGATTTTCAATAGCCAAAGATGTACAATTTCTTATAGAAGAGGATATAATAGTAAAACCAGCTTCTTATTTGGATTTTCCAAGTCACATAAAAAGACCAGCTGATACATCATGGCAAAGTGGACAATCTATTTATAGAACAGAATACAAAGACGGATTAAAAAGATCTTACTTAGAATGGAAAAAAGTTAAACAATGAATCTAGATATACAGTCAGCACACATAGCGGAATTTTTAAGTATTCAAGAAAGTGAAGCTAGAAATAGGTTATCTTTAGGCTTTCACGCAAACCATGCGATGGTAGCGGAAGATTTTAAATCAAATAATACAGATACAAGTAATTCCCAGTCTTTACTTAATTGGTATAGAAATACTACAGCATACATTTGGGAGTTATCTACATATCATTTAGATAGTGGCTTTAATTACTCTGGAATGTGTGAAGGAATATCTTCTGGACTATTCCACACTGATAGAAAGAATGTCCTAAACATAGGAGATGGAATTGGTACGCTTAGTTTGGCTATGGCAAATAAGGGATTAAATGTTACCTATCATGATTTAGAAAATAGTAGAACAGCAAACTTTGCTCAGTTTAGATTTTCTAAGAATCCTGATTTAAAAATATCAACTTTATTTACAGATAACTTTACTCCTAAATTGGGAACAAATAATTTTGACGCAGTTGTAGCTCTTGATTTCTTGGAACACGTTATTAATGTTGACGAATGGTGCACAGCTGTATTTAAATGCCTAAAAAAGAACGGTGCTTTTATAGCTCAAAACGCTTTTGGTATTGGCGATGCAGAACACGGAGACTCAATACCGATGCACTTGTCGATTAATAATAAATATGAAACAGAGTGGATCCCCACAATGCAGAAAATAGGTTTTGTTCTTCATGAAAATGGTCAGTGGTGGATCAAGCCATGAGAATAGATATGGGAATTGCGAGTTATAACAACCCGCATAAGTTAGATCAATGCATAAGATTGATTAGGCAGAATTCACAATCAGAATGGCGTCTTTTAATTGTAGACAATAATTCTCCCGATCAAGGTGTGCGACCTGTAATAGAAAAACACGCTGCAGAAGATAACAGAATTATTCCTCTTTTTTTAGAAGAGAATGTTAAATATCCAGGAGCTGTTAATAAGATATTAGAGTGGGCAGAGACCAATAACGTGGCGTATATAGATAATGATGCCTACATACATACACCAGGATGGGATCTAAAGTTAGCATCTTACCTAGAGTCCAATCATGAAGTTGCTATGGCATTTCCAAACGGCGGTGCATACCCAATACAGAGACCAAGATATACAGAAATACTTTGGGGAGTTGGTTTCTGCTGGATGTTAAATAGACAAAGATATAAGGAAATTGGTGGTTTTGATACCGAAATTGGACACCAAGAGGAAGTAGATTACCAAACGCGAATAAGGCTTGGTGGCTGGAGAATAGTCGCTGATTCATCTGTTGTAGTTCATCATGATGCAAGTAGTACTAGAGACCCTGCTTCTCAAGAAAGAATTAATCAGGGTGTTGTTAATTGGGTAAACAAGTGGAATAGGTATTACGTTGGTCCAAGCGTAACATATCATAGTCCCAACGTAACTAGATTTGAAGACTGGACTGCCATATATATGGAAGAATGGTATCAGCTACAGCCTGAACTTCAAGGTCTTAACGATAATCCAGAGACTTTATTTATATCTGCTTTAGGCAGAGAAGTCGATTTAATAAAAGTTCCAAGATGGCAAAATCTTTATAGAGGAAGAATAATTTAATGGGTGCAAATGTACAAGAGACAAACATCAAAGGTGCTTTCCTAGTAGAGCCGCAAAAATTTGGTGATGACAGAGGTTTCTTTACCGAATCTTACAGAAGAGATTGGATACCAGGAGCAAGAGAAGTAATACAGACAAATAGATCATCTAAATCTGCGGGTGCCCTAGCTGGATTTCATTACCATCTACATCAGTCTGATTATTGGTATGTTCCTTTTGGCGAAGCTAGAGCGGTTCTCTATGACATGAGAATAGGTTCCCCAACAGAAGGAGAAGTCTATTCTATAGATTTAACTGGAGATAATAATCTTGGATTATATATTCCACCAGGAGTTGCACATGGTTTTTCTGCTACAACTGATATGATATTGACTTATCTAGTAGATAATTATTACAATCAGGCAGATGAATTAGGTGTTGCTTGGAATGATCCCAAGGTCGATGCTAAGTGGTCTGTGCAAAATCCGATTTTATCTACAAGAGACAATACAAATCCTTATCTTCAAGATATCAAACCAATCAAAATGCCAGTCTGGCCATTAAGAACGTAGGAACAATGAGATTAGAAACGATTCCGCAAGGTGATGGAATCAAGGTTGTAATCGGCACAAGAACATACCTTGGTCCAGATTGGATACATATAGATATAGATCCAACTCCTTTATATGATCACATCAACAAAAGATATGTTCCTGTAGATGTTATTTGTGACGCTAGAAAAATCGATCTTCCAGATAACTACGCCGACATTGTTTACAACTCAGAATGTCTAGAGCATTTTCCTTGGAAAGAATATCAGAATGTTCTTGCTGAGTGGTGTAGAATAGTTAAGCCAGGTGGGATGATTAGAATTGAAGTTCCAGACTTTCTTCTAGCTTGTCAACAAATACTAAGTTGGGATTCACTAGAGGGTGATAGAAGAATGCAACAGATTTTCTTTGCAGAACAATTAAATCCTTTTGATTTTCATTTTGTCGGCCTAACACATAGAATGTTAGAAGATGATTTTAAAAATATGCGCTTTGAAATACTTGATATTCAAAGAGGGGATGAATGGGGTTGGCTAAAAGTCGACGCTAGAAAGCCTTTGTAAAATGAACTACAATTTTTTATGTCATATTATTAAAGATGTTTTTCCTAAAAAACAAAATATATTAATCTATAATGATATAGATAATGCAACTAAATTGCGTTCAGTCATGGCAAATTCGGAACATTCAATGGGTAGTTTTATTCTCCATACGGATAGATCTAAACGAGAATACTTTGACGAAGTCGCTTATTGGGAAATAGGAATTAATAGTCCGTATGTTGGATTTAACTATGCTGATCTATTTATATCTATAAACTATAATCCAAAAACACATCTAGATGATAGCAACGACTTTATTGCTGAACAAATAAAAGGCGTGCTAAAAAACGGTGGACAGACTCTATTAATCAATCCTGGTAAATGGGCTTCTGAGTTAGACTGTTACTTAAAATTAAACTCTTCTTTAATTAAAGAGCTGAAAAAATATTCAATGCTATCTAACGAAAAAGTTTTTGTGTATGAAAATATTTGATTGCTTTACTTATTTTAACGAAAAAAAAATCTTAGAGTTAAGACTGGAAGAACTAGGCAATTACGTAGATAATTTTATTATTGTAGAAGCTTCAGAAACTTTTACTGGAAAAAAGAAACCGTTTTATTTTGATGAAATATCTAAAAATTTATCAAAATGGTTAGATAAAATTATATTATATAGGATATCTTTTGATGATGATATCTCATCTTCTTGGGATAGAGAATATGCACAGAGAAATGCAATATCTGATGCACTAAAAAAAATAGATATTAGTGAAGAAGATTTAATTATTATTTCTGATGCGGATGAAATTTGGAATCGTAAAACAGTTTCTAATCTTAATATAAAAAATATTCCAGTTAGATTAGATGTAAATCAGTATTTTTGGAATTATCATTGGCAGGTTCCACAGCACTGCAATCAGGGCGCTAGACCAATTGTTTGTAAGAAGAAGCATTTAATTTCTAGAACGCCTCAAGAATTAAGGTCAATGCATCTCCCATTAATACCTAATGGTGGGTGGCACTTTTCTTTCTTTGACGAAGAAATAAACATTAAAGATAAAATTGAATCTTTTGCTCATACAGAGTATGATAAAGAAAAATTTAAATCTTATGAATTAATAATGAATAGAATTAAATATGGCATTGACCCATTTGATAGGTTTCCATTAAAGTATCAAGAAATAGACAGTACTTATCCTCAAGTTCTCATAAAAAAATATACATAATTCGATTACTATATATATTAAGTTACCTAGTTTCCAAGGAGAGTAAATGGAACATCCAGTAGAGAAAATAGTTATACCAAAAGAACTACAAAATGTAGAGAATGGCAAGCTAAAGCCAAATCAGCTTGCTAAAGTTAAATGTGGTGGTCAAATGTGGATTAAGGCAGCCAAAGCCTTTAATGCACTTTATGACGAAGCTGCTAAAGCAGGGCATAAGCTCCAGAATATTGGAGATTATCGTCCATTTGAAGCACAGCTTTCAATGTTTATGTCACGCTATGATGACAAAAAAACAAAACGTAATCCAGAAATTACTCGCAAGTATAATAATAAGGTATGGTATCTCAAGGAGGGCATGAGTCCATCAGGTACCCCTGGAACATCAAACCATGGTCTTCGGACTAGCCATTGACCTAAATATGCAGGATGCAAAACGATACAAGTGGATGTGTGAGAACGCTCCCAAGTACGGTTTTTATTTACAGGGTGCACCAACAAAAGACGGTAGACCAAATCCTGAATATGAAGCATGGCACTGGCAATATTGCGTAGGCGATAAAGAGCCAGCAGCATTTGCGAATGGAGCTCCAGAGGCTGGAGAAATTGCAGAGGCACCAATGAGGGATAAGCTAAACGTTGGCGCAACTGGTGAAGACGTTAAAAGATTGCAATCAGCTCTTAAGAAAGCTGGCTTCTATGCAGGTGAGGCAACCGGTACTTATGACGCCGCAACTGGTGAAGCTGTTCGCAAGTTAAAGGGAGTTAACGGACTAAAAGATGACACAATTGCTGGAGAGAAAGTGTTTGCAATTCTAGATATAGACTGATATAATTAGTCTTACGGAGGCCGCGCTCAACCCCAGTGAAGAAATTTACTGGGGTTGACCCCTTTTTATGGCCGCTTTTTATTCTTCGGTGATTACTATAAGGTTACCACCGGAGGGATAAATGAAAAAGAAATTTAATGGATCCTGGATTCTAGCTGTACTTTTTGCGTTCGTATTTGCATTTCCATCTTCCTCAAAAGCAACTTCAGAGCCCCGGACTTCAAGTAACTATTTACAATAACTACGGATATAACCAATCTCCACCTCTTCCAGCCGTATCGGGCAGGCCGGTTCAGTGCACGACTACTTATTCAGTTATTAACCAAAACTTCGGCAACAGCATTTGTGAGCTTAATGACGATTTCATAGTTAAGTACGAGGGATATATCACCTCGCCTACTACGCAGACGATTACTTTTCACCCCCATGCCGACGATGGAACAAAGCTTTACATTGACGATGTTCTCATTGATGACAACTGGAGAGACAAGGGTGGAGGGGGGAACCCCAGTACACCCGTTTTGTTCACTGCCAATGTACCAAAACCAATAACCTTATGGTTCTATGAAAACGGCGGCGGCAATTGGGTCAATCTTCTCTGGAATCAAAGCGGTTCTTTTGAGACTGTTCCTGCCGAAGCGTTTACACAGAACAACGAATCTCCCTATGCGCCCACTACTACGACTGTTGCCCCATACTTTAATGCGCCATCAAACCTAACAGCGATTGATATTGGCAACAATCAGATACAACTTACGTGGGAATCTGGGGAGCCAAGCAACATAGAGCCGTACATGTGGAACATCACTTGGTATGAGATGGATTCAGGACAACGAAGTGCTGGTTGGGGAATTTGGACATACGCCAACACGCTTACTGCCACTATTACTTTAGGCCCAGATACCTCTGGTTATGGAGATACTCAATTTACCGTTAGAGCCGGGAATGCTCCGTGTGTTGGGGAGGGGGAAGGTTCATGTTTGTATGGACCGGAAGCGATTGTTGACATAAATATTTTGTCACCCACTACCACCACTAGTACCACTACCACCACTAGTACCACTACCACCAC
>SXGQ01059887.1_pt1 | contig 69192 bp, 60 predicted proteins | sample 3178371 | NCBI WGS metagenome assembly SXGQ01 (sample SAMN11356859, study PRJNA531348) | freshwater metagenome | isolation source: freshwater sample F1-20 | place: China: Fuxian Lake, Yuxi | collected 2017-12-25 | reverse complement strand
TGCCAAGGTCGAGGTCGCGGGTTCGAACCCCGTCTTTCGCTCAAAACAAGAAGGCACCTTCCGGTGCTTTTGAGTTTTACAGGGACGCTTGGGTGGTGGAACTGGTAGACACGCAGGACTTAAAATCCTGTGAGCCGTAACGCTCGTGTGGGTTCGATTCCCATCCCAAGTACGATTAATCGACTGGAGACCTTCAAGCTTGCTTGAGGGTCTTTTTGTTTAATGTTTTTTAATTTGCATTTAGTACTTTTGTAACTGATCATTTTGAATATGCAAAAAATAGTCCTCACCATTTGTTCCATAAACTACTTAGCGCAAGCTAAAACCCTTGGTGATTCACTTAAAAAGCACAATCCAACATATCGATATTTTATTGGCCTAGTAGACCGATTGGATAAATCGGACATTCAAAAAGATCAGTTGCCTCCCTACGAGCTCATCGAATTGCATACCATAGGCATCGAAGATTTAGATGAGCTATGTGAAAAATACAACATCACAGAATTAAATACTGCCGTTAAGCCGTTTTTCTTAGATCACATTTATAATACCTATCCTGAAGCTGAAATTGTTCATTATTTTGATCCGGATATTGTGATTTACCAACCCTTAACTGAGATAGAAAAAGGATTGGAAAATAATAGCTTGTATGTAACGCCACACACGCTAAAAGCTTACCCCGACGAGTATGAACCCCAAGAAAGAGGTTTGCTTAATACAGGGCTCTATAATTTAGGTTTTATAGGTACCAAAAGGTCTGCTACGACAGCTTCATTTTTGGCATGGTGGAAAGATCGCTTACGAGATCATTGTTACATTGATCTAGAAAAGGGCATGTTCGTAGACCAATTGTGGGTGAACTTTGCGCCATTGTATTATGAGGACGTGTATGTAAGTCGGCATTTAGGGTTAAACATGGCCTATTGGAACCTACATGAACGCGTGATTACCAACGACAATGAGCCGTATTTGATTAATGAAAAATACCCATTGATATTCTTTCATTTCTCTGGATATAGTCCTGAAAAACCGACACAAATTTCAAAATATCAGAACCGATATACCTTTCAGGAAAAAGGTGATGTAGCCTCGCTTTTTGATTTTTATGCTCAAGCATTAATCGCGAATGGCCATAATACGTATAAAAAATTCCCTTGTTTTTATATAAAACCAGCGCCTATATTACCTCGCAAAAGGTTCCTTCGTGTTAGAAAGTACCTAAGCATGCCATTCCGCTGGCTCGTCAATTTCATTGACACCGTAAAATTATAAAATTGAAAACTCAACTCGCCGGTTGGCTTGTCGGCCCTCCTCCGTTTCATTAGAAGCAATAGGTTTTAATGAACCATACCCTTTCGACTGAATGCGATTTGAGGCTACGCCTGCTGCCAACAAATACGATTTAACGGCATCCGCACGCGCTTGGGACAACTTCTCGTTAATGGCATCCGTTCCTGTATTATCCGTATGTCCTGAAATCTCAATGCGCAGATCGGCATTTTCTTTCATCACGTCAACCAAGCGTTTTAATTCAGGATCCGATTCAGGCGTTAAGGTTGCTTTACCAAGTTCAAAAAACAAATTATTAATGGTCATTTTAGCTCCTTTGGCGATGGCCGCCATCACTAAATCTTTTTCATCTAATTCCAAATACCGCCCTCTCAATTTGCTCAAATCCAAGTTGATTGAACTCGGCAAAAACCCATTAGCTTTCGCTGTGATGCCATAATTTACCCCATAAGGAAGCACTAATTTATATAATCCTGTCGCTGGATCCGGCTTTGCCGTACCTAATAATTGGCCCGTTTTTAAATCCTCATACGTAATTTCAGCCCCCTCAGGCACCACATTTAATGTTTTGTTTAACACCTTTCCTGAGACTAAAACGACTGCCTCAGATGTTTCACTTGAACCAATTCGTGGACTTGACTTGACTTCTTGTTGGGCCAATACAGGTGCCTCCGCTTTCTTCGGCTCAGCAGGAATTTCAGGTTCCTTTTCTGCCGCCATTCGAAAGATATCTTTCTTCCCCATTGAATTTTTGCTTGACAAAAAATACGCAAAATCCCCTTTGGCAGATAAGCTATAATAAGCATCATATTCCTCTGAGTTTATAGGTGCGCCTACATTGACAGGTTTACGCCAAGAAGTCCAAGACTCATCCAAACGTTTAGAAACATATATATCTTGACTTCCCAAACCACCCGGTCGGTCAGAAGAAAAATACAAAGTCTTTCCATCGGCCGCTAAAAAAGGGGTTGTTTCCGAAAAATCGGTATTAATGCTTGGCCCCAAATTCTGCGGTTTAGTCCAATACCCATTCCTCAAAAAACTTACATACATGTCGTCACGATCACTATTTTTCTTCTCGGAAAATGCCAGCAAAAGCGCCTTCCCATCCATGCTTAAATAGCCATATTCATTTTTGCCCCGACTCAATTTTTCATAGGAAGGGATATTGATTTTTTCCGGAATAGACCACCCAGAAATCAATTTTTTTGCCATGGAAAAGCCACGCGTCTCGTAGTTTCCTTGCACATAAGCACCCTTCAAAAGGATGGTTTGTCCATCTGGCGAAATCGATAAAATCGTATTGTATTGATCTCGATTTAATGCATCTGGCATCCTGAAAGCAGTACTCCAAACACCATTCACATTTTCTGAATACCAAATATCCTGAGATCCCTTCACGGTTTCAGATCCCTGCGAGCCATATTTATTGGAGGGATGATTTTTTCTGCCAAAATATAAGGTCTTGCCGTCTGGTGCCATGACCGGATTTAATTCGGAAAATTCACTGTTGATCGCCGACCCTAAATTCTCGGGTTGCTTTTGGCCAACAGCCATTTGCGCAAATAAAATACCTATAAATAGCATTAAAAGCTTCCCCATTAAACTTCTTTTTTACCGCGATAAATCCATTTTTTTTCCATTTTTTCGGGTTCATAATGCATCAGCCATGTAACTAATTCCTCTGGGTTAGTCTCTATATGAAGCGCCGATAAATTACGTTCCTTCAAAAATCCCTCTTGGACCATGTGGTCTAAATGCTTGATTAAATGATCATAATAATGCGCTGTATTTAAAATGCTAATGGGCATTTGATGCAAATCCAATTGTTTCCAAGTCAACATCTCAAATAGCTCATCCAGCGTCCCAAATCCACCCGGCAGCGCAATAACAACGTCCGCCATTTCAGCCATCATTTCCTTCCGTTCATGCATCGACTGCGTCACATGACAAGTCTGAATCCCTAAATGTTTCACTTCCCAGGGCTCCATAAAGGAAGGAATTACCCCGATCAATTCACCACCAATGCGTAAATATTCATCCGCCAACACGCCCATTAAGCCCACACTTCCGGCCCCGAAAATAATCTTACAATCATGTTCTTTTAGTGAACGAACAAGCTTAATCGCCTCTTGCTCATATACGACGTTATGTCCCTTCGATGAACCACAATAAATCAAAATATTTTTAGACATAGGTCAATTTTTTTATAGCCTCCGCGAAGCTCGTAAACTTAAACGTAAATGTTAACTCTTTTTGTATTTTTTGACTTGAAACAAAATTTCCTCCCGTCACCAAATCGGCCATTTCTCCTAGAATAATGTTTAAAAACCATATAGGTATCGCCGGAAAAAATAAAGGTCTTTTTAGTTTTTTTGCAATCATTTTGATCATATCCCCGTGCCTAATGGGCTCTGGCGCCACCGCATTGTACACACCAGAAGCAGATGAATTAATCAACGATTGATGAAAAATTTCCACCAAATCATCGATGTGAATCCAAGATTGCCACTGCTTGCCCGTTCCTAAAATAGCCCCTATAAACCAATAAACGGGTCGGGCCAACACTCGGAAAATTCCTCCTTGGCTCGCCATAACTAGACCTGTTCTCAACTTCACCACTCGAATGCCTTGGGCTACAAAAGGGTCCACACTTTTCTCCCATTCTTTTGTGCATTCCGCGACAAAATCTACCCCTGGATTCGAGGTTTCTGTGCAATTTATTTCTCCCGTATCGGAACCATAATACCCAATTCCTGAAGCAGAAACAACTGTTTTTACTTGGTGGTTGGTGAGCGCTAATGTGTCAACTAACAATCGTGCGCTTTCAACTCTTGAGTCCACAATTTCTTTTTTACGAGCATCGGACCAGCGTTTTTCTGCGATCCCCGCACCGGCTAAATGCACAATCGCATCTACATTTTGTAAGGCTAAAGGATCCATAAAACGATCCCGCACATTCCATATAAAATCACCCCCTGATCGAGATAAAATAGCGACCGTATGGCCTTCAGATTTCAACTTTTCAGTCAATGCCCTTCCGATTAAACCCGTCCCTCCTGTGATTAAAATATGCATCAATTACCTTTTTTAATCGCTTTGTAAATGACCTCATTAATTCCGGTACGAATATTAGCATCGGAAATCTTGCTATTATTTCGAGTAGGATAGACACGATTAGAAAGAAACACATAAACTAAATCATGCTCTGGATCGATCCAAGTATATGTTCCAGTAAAACCAGAATGACCAAAACTCGATGCACTGGCTGAAGCAGCCGCTGATATCCCCGGTTTTTTCCGATCGACCTTATCAAAACCAATCCCTCGCCTTGAATTTTCTTCCATCGAAAAAGGATAGTTTGTCCATTGTTTTACGGTCGATTCTTGAATGTATTGTTGGCCCCCGTAGAAACCCTTTTGCAAATACATTTGCATCAGTTTTGCTAAATCATTGGCATTACCAAACAAGCCAGCATGCCCAGAAATACCATCCAAAAGTGCCGCACCCTCATCATGCACCCTTCCATGAATAAGTGTTTTTCTAAACAATGAATCATATTCGGTAGGCACTATTCTGGCCAATGGAAAATATTTCTCCGCTTGATAGACTAAGGTAGACGCCCCCAAAGGCTTATAAAAAGTATTCCCCAAATATTCAGGCCACGATTTCCCTGTAATTTTTGGCGCCATTTCAGGCAATAAATAATACGATAAATCCGAATACACATATTCTTTTTTCTCCCTTAAAGCCGAACTCTTAATGGCCTCAAATATTTGATTGGAAATAGAGCGATGTGCCCATAGATTTGGTCCTACTTGGACTGGATACTCGTCCGATTGTGCATAAGAAAGAGTGAAAGGCTTCCAGCGCGTCACCTCCGTTTTTATATCCACGCAGGTGGCCCATAAATCTTTCTTTTGGCGAATAATTTTCTTTACACGTTCTTCCCCCGCCGACTTCGTGAAATACTTCTCTACAAAAGAATATTTCATCTCATCTTTGGCATACATTTCATTGAATTTCTTGCTATGCGCAATCATGTCGGTGCTGTCAATATAATCTTGCCAAAAAGGAATCCAGGCTTTTAATTTTGCTTGATGCGTCAAAATATCCTCATATTTCAAATCCTTTTTATTGCTATTCGCCAGTGCTGGAATAAATTCCCCCATGGTATTTTGAACCGAAAATTTTCCTTGATCTTGCCAATGCATCAATGCAGGTACCGAGGTAGAAATCTTGGTGATCGACGCTAAATCAAAAATATCTGATTTTTTTAATGGGTCATTCGTTTCATAAATTTGGTTGCCATAGGCCTTATGATATATAACTTTCCCTTCCTTGGCAATGAGCACAACTACGCCTGGAGCTCCTTTAATTTTGATAGCCAAATTAGCTAAGGAATCCACTTGCTGAGCCAAATAATTTCCTTGTATTCCAACTGCCTCGGGCAATACATTATATTGCAATCTAGCCAAAGTTGGAGTCACAACCCCTAAACCAAAAGGATAGTCTTTCGAAGCACTTACCGGCATTTTCCCCTCTGCGGCAATTCCACCAAAAATCACCTCCGCCGCAGCTTCTTGTTGGGCTATCCCATCCTGATACGTCATAATCAATGCCGAGGCCCGATTCAAGTTTTCAAATTGGGTCAGTGTAAATGGATTGGCAAAATGAGTTACAATTGCTTTTGATGTGGAGAAGCGCTTCACCAAAGCTTGAATAGGCGCTTTGATGGCGTAATTATTGGCCGGTCGGTAAGAGATTCCATGAATCCCCACAAGCACCGTATTGTATTTTTCCAATTCCTTCTCAACCCGCAAAACAGTAGAATCAGGACTTAATTCATCTAAATAAAAATGTGCCATTTCCACATAGTTCTCGGCCATTTTTTGAAATTCTGTTGGGAAAACAGCACCATAATTAGCCTTCCCGATCGCCAAAGTCGCAATCTTTAATGTATCTAAACGCCTAAGCGGTAGAATGCTTTCACTGTTCTTTAAAAGGGTGATGGACTTTTCGGCTAATTGCCTTTTCAAAACCTCCGATTGGACTGGATTTAAATCCTTGATTAGGTCTTGTATTTGAATCGCTTGCAATTGATCTAGTCCGGCCCATGCTTTCGCATTCAAAATCCGTTTAACTCTTTTATCAAGATCTGCGATGGTTATTTCATTTTTATCTAATGCCGTCTTAATCGCATTAAATGCCGCGGGTACATCCACGAACGTTTCTAATATATCATTGCCGGCCAAGAGAGCTTTTACGTTTGCCGTACCTTCAGGAAACATTTTGGTAGCACCCTTCATGTCCATGGCATCTGTAAATACCAATCCCTCAAACTTCATTTCATCTCGCAAAAGTCCAGTGACGATAGGCTTAGACATGGTGCTCGCTAAAGACGCTGTGGAATCGAGCGAAGGAATACTCAAATGTCCCACCATAATTCCTTGGAGACCCTTCGCAATCAATTCTTTATAGGGAAAAAGCTCCAGGCTATCGAGCCGATTTCGAGTATGCTGAAGTACAGGGATGTCGTAATGCGAATCTACGCCCGTATCCCCATGTCCTGGAAAATGCTTAGCAGAAGTAATAATACCCCCTTTTTGAAGTCCGCGCATGTAGGCCAACGCCTTTTGAGTTACTAAATCCCGATTTTCACCAAACGATCTGAAGTTGATCACCGGATTTGCCGGATTATTATTAACATCCACAACGGGTGCATAATTAATATGCACGCCTATCCTTTTACATTGTTGGGCTATTTGAAACCCCATCTTCTCGATGAGCGCATCATTTCCCTGCATCGCACCTAGGGTCATTTGGTATGGAAATCGCACCGTAGAATCTAATCGCATGTTAAGGCCCCACTCCAAATCCATGCCGATAAAAAGAGGCACTTTTGATCGCTTTTGAAGCTCGTTGACCAATTGGGCCTGAACCGTAGGGTATCCAGCAAAAAGAACAAATCCCCCCACGTGATAATCCCGAATGATTGAAAACAGGCGAGTGGTATCGTACACTGGATTTGAGTTCCCGCGTGGCATTAATACTTGGCCAATTTTTTGATCGACGCTCAAGGTGGCAAAAACGGAATCTACCCATTTTTGTTGGGCATGAGGAAATAAATTAGTCTGGCCTTTTGCTGAAATACTTAAAAATAAAATAATGACTATGTGAATGCGCTTCATGTAAAAAATATCAAATTTTGGGTGGGCAAAATAATGTGTGAAAATACGGGAAATGCCTGAATCTTTGAGGATTTACGATTGATTTTTTCAATGTAATTTTCAATCACGAAAAAGGAATCGTAATTTTGGGGATAATTAAAAAAATGAAATCATGAGAAAAAAGATCGTAGCAGGAAATTGGAAGATGAATAAAACAGCTGCTGAAGCAATTGCTTTAGCGAATGAAGTAGCCCAATTAGTTAAAACGGATGTTTCAAAAGACGTTCAAGTAATTATGGCTCCTCCCTCTCTATTTATTTCTGAGGTAAATAAAGCTGTTTCAGGCATCTCTAATTTAGCCGTTTCCGCTCAAAATTGCCACGAAAAATCCTCTGGTGCCTATACAGGAGAAATATCAGCTAACATGTTAGCCACTTCGGGCATTTCTTATGTCATTTTAGGACACTCAGAGCGCCGACAATATTTTGCGGAATCAAATGCTCAATTAGCTGGCAAAGTGGACTCAGCCTTGGCTGCTGGCTTGACCCCTATTTTTTGTTGTGGAGAAAGTTTAGCCCTTCGTGAAGGGGGAGAATTTTTAGCTTTTGTAGCCCAACAATTAACCGAAAGTTTATTCCATTTATCGGCCGAGGATTTTGCTAAAGTGGTGATTGCTTACGAACCCATTTGGGCAATAGGTACAGGATTAACGGCTTCTTCTGACCAAGCACAAGAAATGCATGCTTATTTACGTGGACATTTGGCCACAAAATATGGCCAAAACGCTGCGGATAATTGCTCCATTTTATATGGTGGAAGTTGCAATGCAAAAAATGCGCAAGAATTATTCGCCTGTGCAGATGTGGACGGTGGCTTAATAGGTGGTGCTTCTTTAGTTGCAGCTGACTTTATTACCATAGCTACTTCGTTTTAAAGAAATAAAAAACAGCCATAAAAATGAAACGTTTTTATGGCTGTTTTCTATTTTGAGTAGGTCTTAAACTCCTTCCGCCACCACTTCCTTCACCTCAGGAATCATACGTGTCATTAACGCTTCAATCCCGGCTTTAAGCGTCATTTGGGAAGATGGACAACCTGAACAAGACCCTTGTAAAAGTACTTTTACTTGGCCTATCTCCTCATCAAAAGAGTGAAAAGAAATGGCTCCCCCATCCGATTCTACGGCAGGTCTTACATATTGCTCCAATACATTTTTAATTTTTCCTATAATCTCGGTATCCGAATCATCAGAGCTGCTATCAGCAGCAGATTCAGGCAATGAAAATACTGGCTTTTTCTCTTCGAAATACTTTTTCAAATACTGCTTAATGCCAAATAATTCATCTTCCCATAAAGTCGCCTCCCCCTTGGTGACCGTAATGAAATTACTCGTAATAAATACCCGACGAACAAACTCAAATCCAAAAAGAGCCACGGCCAAAGGAGATGATTTCTCTTTTGTCAAGCCATCAGCAGGTTGTGAATAATCAAATGAAAGTCCTTCTGGCAATAATTCCACATTGAAAACAAATTTCATAGAATGTGGATTAGGGGTAGACTCAGTATAAATATGTATTTGTGGCGTTTCCATAATTCATTTTAATATTAATAACAAAGGTAGCTCCAATTATGTTTCTTTAAAACAAAAAAACCTAGCATGAAAATGCTAGGTTCTTGATAGTTTGTTGTAATGAATTACTCAGCAGCCTCAGCCTTTTTTGCTGGAGCTTTCTTAGCTTTTGGAGCCGCCTCAACAGCTACTTCATCTGCTACAACTTCCGCTACTGGAGCAGGAGCCGCTTTCTTTACAGGTGCTTTTGCCACAGGTGAAGCAGCAACTGCTGGCAACACATGTACAAATGAACGACCTTTAAATCCTTTTTTAAATGCAACCACACCATCTGACAAAGCAAACAATGTATGATCTTTTCCTAATCCAACATTCTCTCCTGGATTATGAGCTGTACCTCTTTGACGTACAATAATATTTCCTGCAATAACTGCTTGGCCACCAAACAACTTAACGCCTAATCGTTTACTATGTGATTCGCGCCCGTTTTTGGATGATCCGGCGCCTTTCTTATGTGCCATTTTTTTATAAATTTATGCGTTCAAAACGCTAATTGTAGACTTATTTTAAAGTAATTGACTCAATTAAAACTTTGGTCAAGTTTTGACGGTGACCATTCATTTTTTGATAACTCTTTCTACGTTTCTTCTTGAAGACCAAAACTTTTTCTCCACGAACGTGTGCAACAATTTTTCCTGTGATTTTAGCTCCCGCTACTGTGGGTGCTCCTACGGTCACATCTCCGCCTTTGTCAACAAGTAATACCTTGTCGAAAACCAGTGCAGCGCCTTCCTCGCCCGCCAAACGGTGGGTATATACGGTCCGGTCTTTTTCTACTTTAAACTGCTGCCCGGCAATTTCTACGATTGCGTACATTATATTATGTATTTAAGTGAATCCCACGAGGCCAGGTCTTTACCTTTAAAAGCCCTTTAAATGGGGGTGCAAATCTAAAAAGATATTTTCAAATTTACAAGTGAGGAATAAATTATTCGTAAATAAATTCCCCAAAAGAACTTCTGATGGTCAGCTTTTTACCTGAAAAAGCCTCCACATGACCGACTATTTGAGCTGGAATTCCGAAGGATTCGGATATCTGAATAATTTCTTCTGCGCGTTCAGGAGACACATATAATTCCATGCGGTGTCCCATGTTAAATACTTGGTACATTTCCTTAAAATCCGTTCCGCTTTCTTTTTGAATTAAATCAAAAAGCGGCGGAATTGGAAATAAATGATCTTTCACGACGTGTACATCGTTGACAAAATGCAAAATTTTGGTTTGCGCACCACCTGAGCAGTGCACCATGCCGTGGATTTGAGATCTCATCGACTTCAATATGGCCATAATCACTGGCGCATAGGTCCTAGTCGGAGATAATATGAGTTGGCCCACATCCAAATCCACACCCTCCACAACATCCGTTAATTGCTTAGATCCTGAATAAACCAATGACTCAGGAACGGAAGGATCATAACTTTCTGGATATTTTGTAGCTAAATATTTAGCCAAAACATCGTGCCGAGCAGAAGTCAAGCCATTGCTTCCCATCCCCCCATTGTATTTATTTTCATAGGTTGCTTGGCCATCAGAAGCCAAGCCAACAATCACATCTCCTGCCTGAATATTAGTATTTGAAACCACATCACTGCGTTTCATACGGCCTATGGCCGTACTATCCACAATAATCGTTCGCACTAAATCCCCCACATCTGCCGTTTCCCCACCCGTGCTATAAATTCCCACGCCATGATCGCGTAACATTTGCAAAACTTCCTCGGTTCCGTTGATAATCTCGGCTATAACTTCTCCTGGAATTACGTTTTTATTTCGCCCTATCGTAGACGAAAGTAGCATTTGGTCCGTTGCCCCCACACAGATCAAATCGTCTGTATTCATCACCACTGCATCCTGTGCAATGCCGCGCCAAACCGAAATATCTCCTGTTTCTTTCCAATACAAATAGGCCAAAGAAGACTTTGTTCCTGCTCCATCCGCGTGCATAATGTTGCAATACGCTGGGTCGCCGCCCAAAATATCGGGTGAAATTTTACAAAAAGCGCCTGGAAAAACTCCCTTGTCTAGATTGGCAATCGCCCGATGAACATCTTCTTTTGAGGCAGAAACCCCTCGTTGCATATAGCGATCAGACGACATAATTTATGAAATTTTTAATTGAGCAAACTCTTTGGCAAAATAGGTTAAAATCACTTGGGCTCCTGCACGTTTGATGGACAACAAACATTCCAGCATGGCCTTTTCCCCATCAATCCAACCTTGTTGGGCCGCCGCTTTTACCATCGCATATTCCCCTGATACATTATAAGCGGCGATGGGCAAATGCGAATTTTCCCTTAACAGAGAAATGATATCTAAATAGGCCAAAGCCGGTTTGACCATTAAAAAATCGGCCCCTTCGGATTCATCTAATTCCAATTCGATTAATGCTTCACGGCGATTAGCCGGATTCATTTGATAGGTTTTCTTATCGCCAAACTTAGGCGCAGACTCAAGTGCATCCCGAAAGGGTCCATAAAAAGCGGATGCGTATTTAGCTGTATAGGCCATAATACCCACATGTGAAAATCCCGCGTCGTCCAATGACTCGCGCAAATATCCGATGCGGCCATCCATCATATCTGAGGGGCCGATCAATTTAGAACCTGCTTGTGCTTGGGCAATGGCCATTTTAGCTAAAACAGGTAACGTTTCATCATTTAAAATTTGGCCTCCTTGAACAATTCCGTCGTGCCCATCCGAACTGTATGGGTCCATCGCAACATCCGTTAAGAGACTGATTTCAGGAAATCTTTTGCTTACTTCATAAATGCTCTCTAAATAAAGAGACCCTTTTTTATGGCTTTCTGTAGCCATAGAGTCTTTTTTTGACTCTGCAATTTGAGGGAATAGGGCAAACGATTGGATGCCCAATTGGACACATGATTCAATTTCTTTTAATAATAAATCCGTTGAGTAGCGATAAATGCCGGGCATGGATTTGATTTCGGTGCTTACATTTTTCCCCTCCATGACGAATAAAGGAAACAACATGTCCTTCACGGAAAGTCTAGTTTCCTCGACCATGGAACGAATTACAGCACTTGAACGATTTCTACGGGGCCTTTGTAACATCGAAATTAAATTAGAAAACAAAGGTACAGAATATAATTTTTATTGCGATAATTTGTTCTGAATCTCGTTCAATTTGGCTTGTAATTCGGTGACCATTCGCACATATTCAGCAAACTCTTTCCGAGTAACAAAACCATATTCTTGGAACTTTGATTCTTCTTCCCAATTTGGTGTTTCTGAGCTATTTTTAACTTGAAAAAAATCAGATAATTCAAATTCCAAAATTGCGGCAATTTGCATCATCCTGGACAAGGAAGGATCTGTGATTCCTCGTTCAATTTTCGAATAGGCCGACATGGTTATGCCTAATTGCATAGACACATACTCTTGGCTATAATCCTTAGCATTTCTAATTTTTCGAATTCGAGCGGCGAAGTCTTTCATAACTACAAAATTCTAAAACAATTAGAAAATTGATAGCGCCCTCATTCGACATAATATATACTTAAAAGAAAATAAGTAAACTTATATTTCAATTCTTTAACATTCGCTCAAATAAAAAGCCTAAAAAGAAATATTATTTCCTCAAAATTGAGTCGGCAATCGAAAAAAAACTAGAAAATTTTGTTGAGCTGAAGTCCCACCGTAGAATCTTCCGATAAATCTAATCCTGAATTTCGTAAAATGGTGGCCAATGGTCCGAATAAATCCTCCGACCCTAATACCCAAACGTTCCAAAACTCAGTTAACGGTGCTTCATATACTTCTTCGACTATCCTAAAAAAATCAATTGTTTCATATCCTTTTTTCAAATGTCCATAGTGAGCATTCATCTGTTGCATCACCTCTCGAATGGACTTAGTGCCCCTAAATTTTTGTTGGATTAATAAGTCTAAACCCAAGGCAACAATTGCTCCTTTAAAATAAATGGACACTCGCTTTCCAGGGGTGGAAGAGCCGTAACCGTCGAGCCATAAATCCATCGAACTCTGGGTGAGCGACTGAACCGAATAACGATCTCGGTCAAAATGTAATTTCAAATTCCCCAAGAGTAAATTCAAATATTCCTCTTCATGAATGACGCCTGAGGCTTTTAAAAACCAATCCCCCAAATATGTCGTCACGCCTTCCACAATCCAGGCCGTATCAAAATACGTAATTTCGCCATAGCGATAAGGCAATAATGGCTTTGGCCTTATGGTGGCAATATTCCAAACATGAAAAAATTCATGCGAAGCAAGTCCGATTAAATCATCGTAACATGCTCGGTCCTCTGGGCCCATGACCATCATCGTGGATTTGGTATGTTCCACTCCGTGATAAAAAGGTTCAGGGCAAATCCAATGTAAAAAATGATATTTCTTCACCGGCAATTCCCCCATCCAGGCACATTGATAAGCAACAATTTTTTGATACGCGTCAATCAATTGTTCCGTAAAAACAGTGGATGGGCCTATGCCCTGAATAAAAAATTGGGCCCCGGCTTCCTTCCAGGAAAATGAAAAGATTTTTGTCGCCGCAAGAAAAGGGGAATCCACTAATTCCCGATAGGTTCGCGCTTGAAACACATCATTTTTAAAAGCCAAAGAGGTCGCAAATTGCCATTGGCCCGGAAATTTGATCGTCACTTCGCATCCCTGATTTTCAAAACCTAGGGGACAAACGAGGCAATTGACAAAATTAATGTACAACATTTCCGCATTTGCCACCGAACCTCCCGCATCTCGCTGAACCGCAAAATAGGTATATACGATCTTAATGGGTACAATTTCTGTGCAATTTATTTCCCAAACCGAAGATTCAATCTTGGCTATTGAAACCTGTTTTTCTTCCCGATAGGCTGTAATTTCAGGTATGTTTTTCGCAAAGTTTTGTACTTGATATCGCCCCGGTCGCCAGATAGGCAATCCTATTTTCAGCCTCCCCAATTTCTTAGGTTGGAACTCACAGGTTATTTGGAGCCAATTTTCTTTGGCGACGGATATACTATATTTCATGCCATAACTTCTTGCAAAATTTCCCAAGACCTAAGTTCACCGAAGGACTCCATATGCAACCGATAAAAATACAAAAGTCCGGACAAATATTCCTTTCGTTGGGCCCTAGAAATTATAAAAGACTCGCCATAATTGGCCATAACAAGGTCGCTCAATAATGTAGCATCAATGGCATTTGCCCCTGAAAATTGAGACTGTTTTAATTGGTCGATCAACTCCTCCGTACTTCCGGGTGCAAAGCCTAAAAATGAGGCCAAATTCCAAAGAAATTGGATATGAAAATTTTCATAATTCCCTTGGGCTCCATCCAAAAATTGGAACGATTCCTCTAAAAAATCATACAAAGGAAAATTCGCTTCTTCTTCTTTTAAAACTTTGCCTAATATCTCACTTAAAAATAAAGCAATACTTGATTTGCCTACATCAAAAGGAATTTGGCGATAAGGAAAATAGCATTTTGCTTCTGAAATTCGATGAAGCCCACGGCCTGGTTTGTGAAAAACTTCTAGGTCCAACAGGGTCAAGGGTTGGAACAGCGCCATTTTGTGCTTCGCCTTGGCCGACCGTACCCCATTTTCTATGTAGGATGCAATTCCGAATTCGGCGGTGTAAATAGTCACCAACAACGATGTTTCTCGGTACTTTAAATTATGTAGAACAAGTCCCTTAGTCTTGGTTTGCATCGTCCATATCTAAACCCAACTCCATGGTTAATTTTTGCATGATTGCGTCGACAGAATCTTCCGGATTAAAGCGTATGGGCTCTCTAAATTCTACCGTTAAATTTGTATTCCGCTTTTTCATCAACAAGCCTTTTTTATCAAAAGCCCTTCTAAATCCATTAATTCGGACAGGCACAACCAAAGGATTTTCGCCCTTTATTAAATGGGCCGTCCCTTTTCTCAGGGGCGCAAAAGCGCGTGTGGTTCCTTGGGGAAAACTAACCACCCAACCGCATTTTAAGCCTTTTCCTATTTTGGATACCGCCTCTAAATCCACTTCGCGTTTTACATCTTCTCCTTTTGCCCTCCAAGAACGATTGACTAAAATAGCCCCCGCTTGCGCAAATATTTTTGGCAACAAGCCATCCTCTTTCATCGTCTCAGCCGCTGCGACATAAAATAAATTAGACCTTGGGGCCAATAAATAAATGGGGTAATTGATGGAATTTTTAATACCCCATTTGACCGAAAAAAAGATATGATACAAACAAATCACATCCATAAAATAGGTCTGGTGATTGGGCAAAAAGAGGATTCCATTTTCGGGAAGTTCGTCCAAATATTCCGTGCCCTTGATAATGGTCTTATTGTAAAAACGCAAACGGCTATAGGTCAAAAACCCCATGACGATCATGATGATACGCTTGAAAACGATTGGATTGCCGAAAGGATCCCTTTCGCCTATGCCAAGCGTATCCATAAATTGAAATAATTTTGTCAGTTTGGATGCCATAATGATGGGTTAAAATCCGCCTTGTTTTGTTTTAGGTTTTGTGGACTTAGGTGCTTCTTTAACAGGGGCTTGCTTTTTGGCATTCACTGCTTTTTTCGTTACGCTTGTTTGTCTGTAATACAACAAAAAGCGTTTCAAAAAAGTATCCTTTTCATCTGCCGCCGCTTCCACTACCCGCACAATATCCTTGTCTTTTTTATCTACTTTTTCATTTTTAACCGCTTCACGAATAGCTGCCAAAAATTGATTGTCTGAAGAAAATACCCCTAATTCGCCGTTAAAGTACGCAAAATAATACCAAAGATCTTCGGATAATTCCCAATACCCATAAAACTCTTCTTTGTTCGGCTTCTTAATTACCTCCATGTATCCTTTTACCGTACTATTAATATCCACGGGTCCCACATTAACTAAGGGCAATCCGCCCAGGCTATAAAATGAGCTTGTATTCGCCGACCAGGCCCAATGTACTTTTGAAAAATTTATGTTTTTGGCAAATTCGGGAGACACTTTGTCAAGGGCCATATGTGCCTGATCCATTTTCGTCCGAATAGGATCAACCAATGGTTTTTTCAATAAAAACTCCACTCTTTTTAGGTATTCATCGCGATCCTCCGGCTCATCGGCTGAAGTAGAAATGTAGCCTTCATCCAAATTATATTTAACAATCCGATCTCCCATTACTTTTAAAACGGTGGCCGGAATGGGGTATTGGATGCTTAGCCAAGCCTCTATTCTTGGGCTCAAAGTATCGGTAGACAAATTAATTTTACCAAAAGACTTAATTCCTTCGTTGCCCGTAAACAACTGAACAGGGCCATTGGCTTCCATTCTTTTCTGATCAATAAATAGCCTCAATTCGCTCGATTTACCTTTGATTTCATATGATTCTTTACCTTCATTCACTTCCCCCTGAGCAGAAAAAAGCACGGGGTCTAATTCATCTGAAAAAGGTCCTAAAAAAGTAGGATACAATTTATTATCGGCATTAATAAAAATTCCTGCCGTAACAGGTCTGCCAGCCTCATCGCGCAGATTGGCATCTAAACGTAAATTGGCCGATTCGCCTTTCGCATTTTCAAAGGGGATCCAAGCCGAACGGAAATTTTTCAAGCCAATCAAAGGCCGAATAAATCCCTTTAGTTTTAAGAATGGCATTTTTGAAACCACATTAACTTCTCCCTTGTATTGCTGATGTTCACTAAGCAAGATGGGAGATTTTTCAGGAATTAAGCCTTCTGCTTGAACCCATTGCAAAGGCTCTGCAGCAGATGATTTAGTTTTAGCTGAGGCTGGAGCAGGATTCTCCACTTTCAAGAATTCGAAGTTTTTAATAGGGATGGCCACTGTATCTCCATCGCTTCGTGGCAACAAGTAATTGGCTTCTCCCTTCCAGGCATCTGAATTAGCTTCGATGACACGTAAATCTGATAATTTATGGAGATTATTTAAAGGATCCAGCATAGCCCTTGCCCCAGAAAATGGTTTAAATTGGCCATCCTTTTGAATCGCAAATAAGCCTTTAGCCGGAAATACAAAAGCTGCACCGATAGCCACATGCTGAACGCCTCCTAATTGTAAAAACTGAGCTTTTAAATCATATTCAGCAGAAAACGCCTTAATTGATCCTTGCGTTTCTTGACCTGCGCTAGTCAAAATCCGATTTTTCAGGGTCATCGACGTACTGTCTAATGAAGTACTTGTACTGTCCTCAAGCCAACGAGATAGCTCGAAACCAGATTTGCCAAACATCTTAAATCGTTCAGCTTTCAGATCCCAAAGTGCTTCCGTCAAAATACTTTGATAGGCAATGTATGGGAAAATAATTGGGCTTTCTTCTCGGCTCGAAAGCGTTTCGCTACTCGGTTTAATCGAGACTTTTTGGGTCAATAAATTAGCCTCCGCTGTAATTGATTTGGTGAAAATGGCAGGCTTAAAAGAAGGCATCTGCCTTCCTATGCGCATTTCACTTTGATTCGTTTGCCAAAGAGAAAAGGCTAAATTAAAATGATTGGAGATAAAAACTCCATCCCCAAAGACAAGTTTTCCGCGGGCAAAAACCTTTTTATTATGCACCCCCATTTGCCCGTCTAGGCGAACTTGGTTTTGATAAAATGCAATCTGATTTTTTATGGGTTTCACCCAAAGGCTGTCTAGACTCGGGCGCCAATTTAACATATGGGCGGCCCATTTGGTCTCTGGAAATATGTTTTTTCCTTGATAATTTGATGCCATTTTTCCCTCTAGAGCAGTAGATATCAAAGAATCAGGGTAAAAGTAGGTCGACTTTTGAATAGACGAAAGGCTTAATATCTGCAATGTTCCGGAAGCGCGTAAGCCTAATTTATCCATCAGCAATGGCTCAGACATGATGTATTTGGCTTGTTTTTTATACAAATCCAAAGGAGCTTTACTGGTATACCTAAACCCAAAAGACTGGTCGGGCATTAATACTAGCGAAACCTTTAAAGTAGGAATGAGGCCGTCGGTATAAAAGCTTCCTTCAAACTTAATTTCTTTTTGGGTAAGACTATCTAATTCAATGCGCGGGACTTTAAAATAAAACTCTTTGCCATATACGCCTTTTGCACGCCAAGGCTCATTAAAATAGGAGATTACTCCCGTAGGGATAATGAGTTTAGGATATTCTGCCACGCCCAATCGGCCCGATTTGTTATTCGGCGGACTTAATAAAATAGTTCCCGCCCCATATTTAAATTGGCCCCCCAATTCTCTATTCCCCAAGGAGCCGTCTTTCAATTTGGGCAAAAATGTAATGGAATCTATTTCTTTAAAATTGACCGAAAAATTAGAAAAATTAAAATCAAACAAAGGGCCTCTAAACCGATAATTTCCAATTTTAATTTCCCCTTTAAAATCAAAATCCCTCCCTCTGCTAAAGACAATTTGCCGGTCTGAAGGGATAAAATTTGCTTTTAAGGAATCTGAAACCGTAACCTCTTTTACTCCTCGGACGATAAGTTTTTGAGCGGCTATGTCAATAGATATATTGGCGGAATCGCGGGAAATTTGATTCGCATTGGAGGCGACAAAAAATTTGTCAAAATCTTTTTTCGCAAATTGTACTTGGGCATAATGCCTCCCCATTTTGGTAAAGGACATGATGTCCGTTTTGGGATCATATTGAATGTAGCCCGCCTTAATGAAGGTATTAAAACCTGGCATCAATGCTTTATACTCCTTATTATTTTTCTCTAAAATATCACCATAATAAGCCCAATTGCGTTTAGACTCGATGAGGAAATTATACAGAACGCGCATTGGGTTGAATGTTAAAGTGCCTTGCAACATTTCGATTCGGTCAGGACTATAATAATCGAAAGATTCTATCCAGGCGGGCACTTGAGACTTTCCTGAGACGCGGTAAAAATCAATTCTATCTGTATTTCTTTTTAAAATAGCTAAGTCGGCGGAAATTCTAATTTGATGATATGAATCTTCAAACAAAAGTCTTTCCTCGGCTATTCCTTCTAATTTTTTAATGTGTAAGGTTTGATCTTTTGCGTACCAATTTCCCCGAATGAGAGGATGATACAAAGAGTCCTTCACTCCGATGTATGTCACAAAAGAACCTTTGGGGATATCGATAGAACCCTCGGGTGAAATCCAAAAAGAGGGTGCCAAAACACGGGCAATCATCTTTTTATTTTTCAGTATTTCTAGTTGGGCCGCCTCCCGCGAAGCCAATAGGCCCAATTTATTTCCTTGGATCCATAGTCGGCCTTTCGCTGTACCAAATGCCCCAACAATAGGTTCTTTTATATTTTCATTCGAACGAAATTCCAAATTAAAATTAGGCGCGCCTGTTTTTCGTTTTAGGGAAATTTTAGACATCCCTTCGTTGGCCTTCCCCTCCAATGTTAACAGAGATTTGATGCCCAAAAGACTCGCGGACCGAGGTAATATTTCCCAATCATTTAATGTTAGCTTGGAATTTGGGATTCCCCAAATAGCTCCTCCCAAATCCGCATCAGTACCTATTCCGAACTTATCCTTTAATAACCATGAGAATTCCTTGCTTTCTAATCGAAGGCTATCCTTGCCTATTTTGAATCGAACTTCGGGTTTTTCCCAAGTAAATCTTGGGCCGTCCAAAGCTTTGCTAGGTGAGAACCATGAGGATTGCTCATCATAATAATCGGCCACAGGAGCGTCTGATAGGGGCGATTCGGTATCCCAACCATCACTCTGAGCCGTTACTTGTAAAGTATCTGCTAATTTTGTTTTGATCGTGGGCCACAGAATTCGCAAGTTGCCTTGAATGCTTATGGTCAGATTTCCAGTTTGAATTAATTGTTTGGTATAAAACCAGGAGTCCAATTGCTCCGCCAAAACCATAGCAGTTTTAGCATCTTTTTGATCCAATAATTTTTTCCAAACAGCGATAAAATCGAAAAATAGTGGGGAATCATTGGGAATCTGCACCACATTTCTGATAAAGAAATAAGCCAAATTGGGGGTTCGAAATCCATTTTTTGGCATCAGAATGACTATTTCTTGGATCTCTGCGGTTTGTTGTTGGCTCAGAAATTTAGACCCCCATAAACTAGAAAACTGATCGCCAATTTTAGGAGCATCCTTAAACTTGCTCGTTGAAATCCAGGATTTAACTTCTTGGGCTAAGCGATCTGGTTTTCCTGAAATTGATTGCGCTTGACCTCTATATGAATAAACAAAGGCAAAAATTAAATAAGACAGAATCTTTATATGGCGCAACGATTTTGGCATAATCAAACTCAAAAGAAGGTAAAAATACATAAAAATTTAAGATATTTGGGGCTAATATTACCTATATGAATAACGTACTCTCATTGTTTTCAAGTATAAAAGCATTTGTTTTTGATGTGGATGGGGTCATGACGGATGGGCAAGTACATGTGTTGGAAACGGGGGAGCATTTTAGAAGTTTTTTTATTCGGGATGGTTATGCCATAGAAAAGGCGAGAGAGGCAGAATTTTCATTATGTGTTATCTCGGGAGGCGGACATCTTGGAGTCAAAAAAAGGCTAGAAAATTTAAAGTTTCAAGACATTTACATGAGTTTAGGCGGGCAGGATAAATTGAGCACCTACCTTTCTTGGCTTAAAAAAATAGGCATTTCGGAGGATCAAGTTTTATATATGGGGGATGACACGCCTGATTTAAAAATTTTACAAAGACCCAAATTATTGAGTACTTGTCCTGCTGATGCGATTCCAGAAATTAAATCGGCGGTTAAATACGTGTCGCCATATAAAGGTGGACAGGGTGCAGTTCGAGATGTCATTGAAAAAGTGATGAAATTACAAGGCAAATGGCCTGAATAAATACCAACACATGGCACTAATCTTACCGGTAAAAGGGGTATCCCCGCAATTTGGAAGTAACAATTGGCAAGCGCCCAACGCCACGATTGTAGGCGATGTCCAAATAGGCGATTTTTGTACCATTTGGTTCAATGCGGTGATAAGAGGCGATGTCAATAAAATCAAGATTGGCCATCATTCCAATATTCAAGATGGTGCCGTAATTCATTGTACTTATCAAAAAACGGAAACGACGATTGGAAATTATGTTTCGATCGCGCACAATGCCATTGTTCATGGATGTACGATTGAAGATTCTGTTCTAGTAGGAATGGGGGCCATCATCATGGATGGGGCCTATATTGAAACAGGTAGTATCATTGCCGCTGGGGCCGTTGTCACTCAAAATACACGTGTGCCTTCTGGCAGTATTTATGCGGGCAATCCTGCAAAATATTTAAAACCGGTAAGTCCTGAGGCGGCAGAAATATTCATGCGGACTGCGATGAATTATATCGATTATGCCAAATGGTTTGAGAAAAACTAAAAAGACTTAGACTCTAGCATTTCTTTGGCCAATGATTCTTCTTTGTTATACAGGTTCTCATCAAATAATGCTCCATGTCCAGAACCGGCTTCATTAAACATCCCGTGTTTGGCATACTTGAAAAATGAGTCGTGAATGACTTTGTATCCGGCATTTGCAGCATCTTGAAACCATTTAATTCCGATGTCCATGGTCATTAAACCGATGGGAGAAAATGAGCCCTTCGGGGCCGTAAGCTTGCGTGCAATTTGCATATTAATTAAGGCGGCATGTTCGTTCAAGCGACATTCTGGTAGGGGCCAACTCGCTTTTCCTGGCTGAATAAGTCCCCAGATTACGGCTCGATTCACAGGCCAATTTTTATACAAATTGGAAAGCTCGTCCATCGTTGGCCTATAGTCCCAATAACGATCTCCATCACAATGAATTTTATGTGCTGGGCAATTCCAACATTGCCCTACATGTCCTATGGCTATGTTATCTTCGATTTTACTTATGTAGTTGGATAAAATATCCCCATGAAAAACCATGTCATTGTGAGATAAAAAGAGATAATTGGCTTCCGTTTTTTCCCAAGGATATTGGTACCTAATGGAAAATCGAAACATTGGAATTTTAAAGAGTAATTTATTGACCCAATTTCTCTTTTGAATCTGCCACCATCCCAAAAACAGAGAGGGTTTATAATAAACGACATCCAGATCTTTCAATAAATCTCTCAATTGATTTTCATCAAAACCAAAGGGTTGTTTTTTTTCTAATTTGATGAAAATTCTACCTACATGATCTCCAGAATATTTAATTAGGGAACGAATAGCTAAAGCCGTTTGAAAAGGCTTTCCATACACATTAATTGCTATATCGACTTTTGCTGAAATACGCTTTAAATTAAAATACTAAATTAAATAAACTAATGAGAAATTCGAATTTTTTTAATGCTTAGAAAATCCTGTTGATTTTTCGCCTGCTCCAACTTCCACATTCATTTTATTCTCTTTAGTTGGCAATGGACACGTCGCAAAAGGGGTAAACTCGCAAGGTGGATTTAGCGATTTATTAAAGTCTAAAATAACGTTTCCATCCTTATCCGGCCTATCGGCATATAAAAATCTGCCTCCGCCATACGTAGATTTTTTATTGGTTAAGTCTCCAAATACAATAAAAAATTCGTCCACGGTTCCACCCGCTTCCAAAGTAAATTTCTGGCCCCCCTTCGTAAAGTGTAATACCCCCGGCGAATCCTCCAAATAAGTACGCCCTGTAATATCGGTGATGCGTAATTGTTTCCCTTGGGTAGGCACAAATTTTGCTATAATTCGCCAAGAAGTATCCAAAGGAAAATAGGTGATGCCCTTAAAGTTCCGCACATATTCTCCGTCTAAATCACGGAGTCGGAGCGCATATTTATCTCCCCGTTTAATGATAAACCAACGAAGCGATTTGTGTTCCAAAACAACAACTTTTTTATCTTGAAAAATGACCATTTCGGTTACCGGTTGGCCCAATGAAAACACTTGATTTGCTTGGCTTGATTTAAACGTTACAACTCCTTTATTCAAAATAATTTTACCCAAAAAAGAATCTGAATGTTCTGCGGGAAAATTAAAATCATTTTTGGGGTCGGCACCTATGGTATTTTCACCTTCTTTTAACCAAAATAATCCGGATAAATTAAGGTATCCATTTTCATGCTTTAAGCTGTCAATACGTATTTGACGAAAGGTAGCTATTTCCTTTTCGTAGGGATTTTTTTGGGAAAATGCAGCAAATGAAACAAGAAAAACGAAATAAGTTAAAAGCCTCATAAAGCTTGTACATAGTTTTTAAAACTAAATAATATTGATTGCCAACCCTCTCTCTGGAGCTCATGTGAATTTTCTGACTCGGGCTCAAAAAGCTCTGTTAGGGTTGTTTCTCCTCCTTTAGACTCGAAAATAACGGACATCTTTCTGCCATCGCCTAACACGATTTCTAATTTTTTAAATTGTTCTATTTGTGTGAAAGTTCCCCAAAAATCAAACTCAAAAGAACCGTCTTTTGCCGCCATGGTATAGTGAAATTCTCCGCTTTCGATAAGGTCATTGGTCGCTTTGGGACAATGCCAATCGGGAGAGGCGAAATTCCAATGAACAATATGCTTGGGGTTTGTAAAACAATCCCAAACTGTTTCTAATGAGGTCTGAATTTGTGTTTGTACTTGTATCATTATTTACTCATTTGTGCATCCACGACTGCAATGGCTATCATATTCACAATTTCTCTGGTCGATGAGCCTAGTTGCAACACATGTACTGGTTTTTTAAGCCCTAATAAAATCGGTCCTATTTTTTCAATTCCGGCTATTTCTTTGACCAAATTATAGGCAATATTAGAAGAGGATAAATTAGGAAAAATTAAGACATTTGCCCCTTTTTCAGCTAACTCACTAAAAGGGTGATTCTCTTTCAGCAACTCGATGTTGAAGGGTAAATGGGCTTGAATTTCCCCGTCAACAATCATATTGGGATTTCTTTGTTTTAATAGTTGGACCGCGCTTTTCATCTTTTTAGCGTCTTCTCCTTCTGCACTTCCAAAATTTGAATAGGTGATCAAAGCGATGCGAGGTTTGATATTAAACTTTTCGACTTGCTTGGCCGACAACTCCGCGATCTCAACGATTTCCTCTGCACTTGGGTTAAAATTAACCGTTGTATCTGCTAAAAATAAGGGTCCAAAACGGGTCATCAAAATATACATTCCTGACACTTTTTGCACACCCTCTTTTCGTCCAATAGCCTGCAAAGCGGGTCGAACTGTATCAGGATAATTGCGACTCATTCCACCAATCATGGCGTCCGCATCTCCCGTACTGACCATCATACTCCCAAAATAATTTCTTCTTCGAATGATTTTTTGGGCCTCCGCTTTGTTTAACCCTTGTCTTTGACGGCGTATAAATAATAACTCGCTATACCGATTGGCTCGTTCTTTATCTTCGTCCGCTATTGGCAAATAAGGATCTATAATTTCTACCCCTGGAAGCTTTATTGAATTTTCATTTAAAATTTGTTGTATTACCTCCTGGTTTCCTAATAAAATGGGCGTTGCAATCCCTTCCTGCAATACTTCTTGGGCTGCTTTTAAAACCGATAGATTTTCAGCATCAGCTAAGACCACTCGCTTAGGTTTGGTTTTTGCTTTGTTGATAATCACTTTCATCAACGTATTATCAAGTCCTAATCGCTTAGATAATTGAAGTTCATACGCTTCCCAGTTTTCAATGGGATGTTTGGCAACACCAGACTTCATTGCGGCCAATGCCACCGCTGGTGCAACCGTAATTAAGAGTCGGGGATCCACGGGTTTAGGGATAATATACTCTCGGCCAAAAACAATATTGTCTTGTCCATAGGCCAAATTAACAATGTCAGGAACAGGCTTTTTAGCCAGATCAGCCAGCGCATACACGGCGGCCAATTTCATGTCTTCGTTGATCACTTTGGATCTCACATCCAGTGCCCCTCTAAAAATGTAGGGAAATCCAAGAACATTATTCACTTGGTTTGGATAGTCGCTCCGACCTGTCGCAAAAATAATGTCTTTGCGAGCATTCAATGCTTTTTCATAAGAAATCTCAGGCGTTGGATTTGCCATCGCAAAAACAATGCAATCTGGGGCCATTGGCTTAATCATTTCTCCTGAAAGAATATCTCCTTTTGAAAGGCCGACGAATACATCTGCGCCCACTAAAGCCTCCGTCAAGCTTGTTTCTGGCGAAAAATGATCATTGGCAAATTCAGCTTTCCGCCCATCTAAATTGGTACGGCTTGGGTGAATTAGGCCTTTGGAATCAAACATTAAAATGTTTTGTTTTTGCGCACCTAAAGAACAATAAAGCCGCGTACAAGAAGTAGCTGATGCGCCAGCGCCATTGATGATAATTTTAACTTTTGATATATCTTTTTTGACAATTTCCAATGCATTTAGTAAAGCCGCCGCACTAATAATCGCGGTTCCGTGTTGGTCATCATGCATCACCGGAATATCCAATTCTGCCTTTAATCGCTCCTCAATCTCAAAACATTCCGGTGCTGAAATATCCTCTAAATTAATCCCGCCAAAGGTCGGCTCTAAAATTTTGACCGTTCGAACAAACTCGTCCACATTTTTGGTATTCAACTCAAGGTCAAACACGTCAATATCCGCATAGATTTTAAAAAGCAAACCCTTCCCTTCCATCACGGGTTTACTCGCTCCGGGGCCGATATCTCCAAGACCCAAAACAGCGGTTCCGTTAGAAATTACGGCGACCAAATTTCCTTTCGCAGTGTACTTATAAATATCTTCTGGGTTAGCAGCAATTTCTAAACAAGGATCCGCGACACCTGGGGAATAGGCTAATGTCAAATCCTTTTGAGACGCCGTTTCTTTAGATGGAATAACCTCAATTTTTCCTGGTCTACCTTTTGCGTGGTAATGAAGAGCTTCTTCTTTTAATGTATTTTTATCGGCCATATTCGTTTGTTGATGATAATCAGATTCTTGATAAATCTAGCGCAAGGTTACGAAATTATCAGGTGGAAGGAAAATTAAATTGCTATATTCGTTGAATTTTAAAAGCGAATTTAGAACCTATTTTACTTAGCTATTTGCAGTACTAATTCAAGGATAATTTTTATTTCATCACATGAATCCTTCATTTCATAAATTCAAGTCGATCATTACGCAACCCATTCTATTGAAGTTTTTTTTATTTCAAAAGCTCTCCTCTGCATTTTTTGCTGGTTTGAGCATACAACACTTTGATGCGGAGACTTGCGTCGTTCGCATTAAACTTTCGTGGTTTAATCAAAATCCTTTTCGGTCTATGTACTTTGCGGTAGAAGCTATGGCGGCGGAAATGTGCAGCGGGATGTTAGCCTTATCGCAGGTATACCAAAGATCCCCGAAAGTTAGTATGTTAGTAGAAGGGATGGAAGCCAAGTTTTTAAAAAAAGCTACAGGGGTCATATTATTCAGCTGCGATCAGGGAAAAGAAATCGAAATGGCGGTAGAAGAAGCCATCAAAACAGGGGAAAGTACTAAAATCACTTGCCTATCTACCGGTAAAAATTCGGATGGAATTGTGGTCGCTGAATTCAACATGCATTGGACTTTTAAAGTCAAAAACTAACCTTTTTCCTAATCAAAAATTTGCATGTATATTAAGGTTCCCGCCGCCAAGGTCATGATGATTAATGCAGCAAATCCCATAATATTAGCCTTTAAGTCATTCACATTTTCCCCCATAATTTGCTTATTATTTGAAATATGTAAAATAATAGCAATCAGCACCGGTGCTGTTAATCCATACAAAACGGCTGTATAAATTAAAGCTTTCATCGGCGAAATGCCTACATAATTCAGCGATAAACCCAAAAGCAATGAAAGGGCAATAATGGTATAAAATCCTTTTGCCTGATGGAATTTTTTATCCAGCCCTTGTTCCCACCCAAATGTCTCGGTGAAAATATAAGAGAGTGACCCACTTAAAACAGGAATGGCAATCAGCCCCGTTCCTATAACCCCGATGGCAAAAAGCAAATAGGCCAAATTTCCTGCCAATGGTTTTAAGGCCATGGCCGCTTGCTCAACCGTGTCTATTTGATGAATGCCGCCTTGATATAAAACCGTTCCCGTTGTTAAAATAATAAAGTACATCACAAATCCCGAAACGGTCATTCCAAAATCAACATCCTGATTCATTTCATGAATGATTTTTTTATTGACCATCACGTGATGCTTTTTGTGTTTCATTTCCTCTACTTCCACGGAAGCTTGCCAGAAAAAAAGATAAGGAGAAATCGTCGTGCCTAATATGCCGACAATAATGGCAATAAAATCTTTGTCAAATTTTATCGTTGGGATGAAGGTCGATTTTGCAATCTCAACAAGATCTTGTTTATACAAAAAGGGGACAATAAAGTAAACCAAAATAACGATGCAGAGGTACTTTAAAATAGAGGCTATTTGGGTATAGGGCAAATAAATGATTAGCCCCAGAAGTAAAATGGTGAAAAATACACTGAAAAACATGGCGTCAATCGAAGGAAAAAGTAAGTTCCCAACAGCGCCCATCCCTGCTATATCGGCTCCAATATTCATGACGATGGCGGGGGAACTAAATATTAACATGATGTACAGAATTGGCCTGGGATAATGCGATTTAAGGGCGCCGGTTAATCCTTGGTTCGTAACCAAACCTATTCTGGCACACATTTTTTGAATGGCAGCCATTAATGGAAATGCAACAATGGAAGTCCAAAGTGTCGACAATCCAAAAGCGGCCCCGGCTTGCGAATAGGTTGCAATGCCCGAAGGATCATCGTCGCTCGCACCTGTGACTAAACCAGGCCCTATTACTTTCCAATAACGAAGGATTTTTGATGTGATTGATGCCATGAATATTGCGCTAATATTTCACAAGGTACAAATTTCTAACCCCTTGCCTTCCTAGGCAAATTGGGCTTTTATCAAAAAATGCGCAAAATCAGAAAACTATTTTAAGGCGTGACGCTATTGAAAATCAATTTGGCTTTATCTAAAACCGTGACCGTATTATGGCTATTATCTAAGGCAATCACGTTTTTCGTATGCGATTGTATCAAATTACTTACACATATCTCTTATTATTTTCAAATGATGTTCCGTGTGCACCTCAATAAAAACATACGTTTCACGAACATTTACCTGACCAAAAAAAGGATGTTCAAAAAAGTGGTTTGGGTTGCAATTCCCTAATAAAAGAATGTTTTCTTTGGCTAGTTCAATGGCTGAATGTAAGCTCGATTCCGTGATTTCTTCCGTAGGTAAAATGCCTTTTGGAGCTTTCACTTTTCCTCTAGGGATTCTCTTCGTTAAAAATACATATGTTTTGCGCCAATTAAATTTAGGCTTATACTCATCTGGATTTGAACGAATTAAAGCAGCAACAACTTGATTCATTACTCGTAATGAATGGTCTATTTGCCAACCAATACTTGCGTTTGATACGGCCGCATTTTGTCTCTCAAATAGAGCGATATTCGCTGATAATTCCGCCAGTTGTTTTGCTATTTTTTCCATGTATTCTGAATATTTCCATAAATTTAAGCTAATTAAGAACGTTGCACAAAGCGATTTTATTATTTAGATTTAATCTTAAATTATATCGGGTGGTTAATTTTTTAAAGTTTTGGGTAAGGCTTGCGCTAAGGATATTTTGCCCCAGGGTAAACATCGCGAATCAGCAATATTTAAATTCCAAGGGTCCCCTTTTATTGGTGGCCAACCACCCAAATTCGTTTTTAGACGCGGTCATTATTGGCGCCTTTTATCAAAGAAAAATACATTTTTTAGCCCGAGGAGACGTTTTCCAAAATCCCATTTTTGGATACCTGCTCCGATCCATTGGCATGATTCCCGTTTTTAGGGCAAGGGAAGGGAAGGAACATTTGCACAGAAATAGTCACACCTTTCAGGAATCTGTTAACATCATTAAAAAGGGCGGCGCTGTTTTAATCTTCATTGAAGGCATTTGTTTAAACACACATGACATACAACCATTTAAAAAAGGCGCCTCTAGAATTTTAGAAACGCTGCATGCCCTTGCCGTTTTTCCCCATGTTCATGTCATCGGAATCGGATATAATTCATTTAGAGGAATAGGCAAAATTGTGAATATTGACATCTCTGAAATCACGTCCATAAAACCCATTATTGAACCGAGTGACCGCCTTGTTTTCAATGCTTCCGCGATGCAAGAAATGTCAAAAAATATCCATGTTCCGATGGAAAAAACATCTATTTCACATGGGTTTTCCTATTATTTCCACCTTCCCTATTATCGATTGATTGAATATGGTGTTGACTTGAAATTTAAGCAAACCGTATTTTTTGATTCGGTGCTTTTTGCGGCCTTGTTATTTACCTACCCCATCTACTTGGCTCTTTGGATTAGCTTTTTATGGGCCATTGGAATCCCAGTGTTAATCGCCAGCATACTCGTCTTATTGATGCCTATTTTGGGAGCCAAAATTATAAAATTAACTTAGCTTATCGGCAATTAATCGATCATTGGATAATCGAGGAACCTTGTTTTGTCCCCCTAATTTTCCCTCCGATTTCATGTAATTGATAAATGCATTTTTCTTCAACGGAGTTAAAACGAGTGTTTGCAAAATGCCGCCAACAATCAAGTCTTTGTAGTAAATATTTTGTTGCTGCATGGATTTTTCCAAAGCATCTTTAAACAAAGAAATGTTTTTCGGTTTCTTCGAAAACTCCACGAGCCACTCATGATAAGGAAGCTCGCCAGGAGCAGGATTAATTTGAGGGGCTATCGTAAACTCAACAATATTGGCCTCTGGACATGCCGACAAAGCCGCTTTCATCGCTCGCTCGACTTCCTCCGAAATAACATGTTCGCCAAATGCCGAAATAAAATGCTTAATCCTGCCTGTGACAATAATTCGATATGGGTTTAGGGATACAAATTTAACCGTATCACCAATGGAATAGGCCCAAAGACCGGCATTCGTTGTTAATAAAAGGGCATAATTTACGCCTAACTCTACTTCCGCCAAACACAATCTCTTCGGTTGGGCTGAAAAATACGTTTCCGTAGGCACAAATTCATAAAAAATACCTCCGTCCACATTAAGCAATAACCCTTCTTCCCCGCTTGAATCCTGAAAAGCTATAAAGCCCTCAGATGCTGGGTAGGTCTCAAGCACATCGACCTCGCGGCCTATCGACGACATTAATTTTTGCCTATAAGGTTCGAAGTTGACCCCTCCGGTGACAAACAATTGAAAATCTGGAAATAAATCGCCCACTTTTTGGCCAGTCAACTCCTCCAGCCGATCAAAATACATCTGAACCCAAGGTGGAATTCCTGAGATTAATCCCATCCGCTGCGTATGCGTTTCCTGAACAATCGCCGCAAGTTTTTCCTCCCAATCATCCATGCAATTCGTCTGATAAGTCGGCAATTGATTCCCCCTTAAATAACCAGGAACATGGTGATTTACGATACCAGATAATCGGCCTGTAGGTATCCCATTTTTAATATCCAATGCAGGAGAACCTGATAAAAAGATTAATTTCCGATCTAAAAAAGCCGCATTGCCACTGTAAAAAACATAATGCAAAAGAGCGTCTCTCGCCCCTTGAATATGAAATGGCATGGACTCTTTTGAAATGGGAATGTATTTAACTCCAGAAGTTGTACCCGATGTTTTGCCAAAATATGCCGGCTTTCCTGGCCATAAAATATTTTCCGCCCCCATGACCATCTCGTCGATATACGATTTTAAATCCTCATATTCGGCGATTGGGACGATTGATTTAAATTCTAGATAGTTTCTGATTTTGGCGAATGTAAAAGCCTGCCCAAAGATCGTATTTTCGGCTTTTTTTAAATGATGCGACAGCCAAAAATCCTGTCTCTCTAACGCATTTTGATGACTTAAACGATGTTTTTTGACAACTCGTTTAGCAAAGGGTTTGGCAAAAAAAGAACGAAATCCCATTGCTCATTATTTAAAAATTCCTTTAGGATCTGGCATTTTTTCGGCCAATTGGCTACCAAAATTCAAGTCCATTTGCAATATATCCAATGACCTGCATTCGTGAAAATAGGTCCACGCGAGTTCGTACTTTTCTTGATAAAAAGCTACTTGACTCCGCTTCATCCACCCATTGGCGTTCTTTGGTTCGTCTTTTAAAGACTGGGCCAACTCCGCGTCCGCTTCTGCCAAAGTTCCACAATCCTTGCCATCTAAATAACAACTCAAAAGTACAATGGCATAGTCCACGCGCATGAGCGCCTGAGTTGGATCAGAGATTAATCCTTTTGCCAATAATTGCTTAGCCAAAGGATAATCCTTTCGCTGAAATGAAATAACCCCTAAACCCCAAAAGGCATCTATACTTGACGTGTCCAACGCATTTACCAGGTTAAATCGATAAGTAGCAGTATCCAATTTGCCTGAGGCAACAAACTCCCAAGCGCGTTCAGCGAAGAAATTAGCCGCTTCTTTTCTAGATTCAAAACTTGCATCGCAACTAGTAATAAACTGGTCTAACTCCAATTTGTCTTTTTGTGGCAACGTTTTATTACCAAATAATACTTGGTATTTAACGGGCTTTTGAGCCCAAGCTAGCGTTGACACAAACATCAACAACATGATTAATTTTACTATTTTCATATCACAAATCTATCGTTTCTTTTTATTTCCTGGTGCGGCGGTCTTATATTTTGAATTTCTTCCTGGTCGATTATTGCGATCCGGGCCCTTCGGTCCTGGTTTGCCTGCCGTTTTGCCATTTGATTTAGGTCCGGTTTTAACTCCCTGAGCAACTGCCCCACTTCGCGTTAATCCATTTTTACCTAATCCTTTCAGTGCAGCTTTATTTCCGTTGGCTCTAGCCTTAATCACCCATTTTTTATCATGAAAGGCGCCTTTAAAATCTGGGTCCTCTCTTTTTCGCTGCTCGTCAACCGACCTCAGCATATCCTGATGTTCTAAAAATGGTGTCTCTTCCACTTTTATGTCATTTGGCAAAGATGAAATATCTATTTTTTGATGTATAATTTCCTCAATTTTATGCCAATGATAAGTCTCAGCTAACGTGATAAATGTGATCGATTCGCCCACTTGCTCTGCTCTTCCTGTCCTTCCAATCCGATGCACATAATCCTCGTAGATTAATGGTACGTCAAAATTGATCACATGTGAAACCTTAGGAATATCGATACCGCGAGACGCTACATCCGTCGTAACCAAAACCCGAATGCTGCCTTCTCGAAATTGCTGCATCGCATTTATCCGCGTGTTTTGACCTTTGTTGGAATGTATCACTCGAATTTGATCCACAGGAACAACCCTAAAGCTTAAATATTTTTCCACCTGGTTTACAATATCCTTGCTTCTACAAAATATCATAACTCTCTCAAATTCAGGGTTTTGCAAGAAGTGTGCAAGTGCGTTCAATTTGGTTTGAACATTTTGCGCTTCAAAAACAAATTGTGTGACTTGGCTTGCCGGAGTAGCCTGAGGTGTAACTTCAATTTTATGCGGAAATTCTAAAAATTCATGGGAAAGGTTTTCCACTTTCTCGGGAAAAGTTGCCGAAAACAATCCATTTTGACGCTTTTTGTAAGGTATTTTTTCTAAAATTTGACGAATCTGTGGCATAAATCCCATGTCCATCATTTTGTCTGCCTCGTCTAATATCAGGTATTTAAGATCTTTTGTTCCTATGGCTTCTTTCCGGTATAATTCTAAAAACCGACCGGGGGTTGAAACTAAAATATCTACCCCGGCTTCTAGCGTTTGGATTTGCGTTTTAGGACCTAAGCCTCCATAAAGAGCTAAAATTCTTAAGTCGGTAAACTGTGCCAAACCCACCATCACTTCATGAATTTGCATGACAAGTTCACGAGTTGGAGCTAAAATAAGGGCTCTTGGTAAGTTCCCTTGCGTGTATTTGCACCGCATTAAAATCGGCAAAGCATACGCTGCCGTCTTACCAGTTCCCGTTTGAGCTATTCCTAAAACGTCATGACCCTGCAATAATAAGGGAATTGCCTTCTCCTGAATGGGAGTTGGTAAAGAATATCCAACCACATCGCAAGCGCGTTGTAATTGTGGATTCAATCCCAAACGTAAAAATTCACTCATCAGAATTGGCTTTGTTTAACTTTGCAAAGGTAGGGAAAATAATATTCTTACCTTTGAAACAAATTTTTACCCTGTGGAATTAAAACCGATCTATCTGATTACAAGGTTGGGGATTTTAGTTAGTATTTCCCTTCTAGTAGGATCCATGTCTTCCCTCTTTCTTTGGGGATTAGATCAAATCGCATGGATTCGAAACGAAACACCGTGGCTTTTATATGGACTTCCTTTAGTCGGAATCTTTTTCCATGTCATTAAAACATATCCATTTAAGTTTATTCATTCGAACGCAAATAATCTAGTCGACCAATTAAATGATCCATCATTACAAATTGCTCCCCAAGCAGGTATTTCGGGAATCTATGCCATTGCCAGTACTTGGTTAAGTCATTTGGTCGGCGCTTCGGTAGGAAGGGAAGGAACCGCGGTTTTGTTCGGGGGAAATGTGGCCCAAATAGCTTTACAAAAATTGAACTGCCCTTCACAAGAAAAATCCATTTGGATTCGAGCTGGAATGGCCGCTGGATTTTCTTCCGTTTTTGGAACTCCGTTGGCGGGTTGCTTTTTTGGACTAGAAATAGGGACGGTTGGAAAAATTCATTGGCGATCGCTAATTGCTTGCGCTTCCACTTCTTTTTTAGCGAATTTCACTAGTTTACACGTGTGGGGTACAAAACATCTATTTTATCCCCTTGTTTTTTTACCTCCAATTTCAATGCTATTTTGGGCTAAATTGATTTGTATAGGCCTTTTTTTAGGTATAATTGGACTGATTTATAAGCGCCTAGAATCGAATATTTCAAAACTGCTTGGCCAATTGCCTAAACAATCGATTCTCAAAGGACTCATTTCGGGTATAATTCTCTTCGCCCTGTTTCAAATTCCTATCTTCAAAATGAGTATTGGTTTAGGATCGGAATATTTATTGCAGCCCTTTCAAGATACTTATTCCAATATAGCATTTGCTGGATCGAAATTAATGGCAACGGCACTAAGTCTTGCATTAGGTTTTAAAGGAGGGGAGGCAACCCCATTGTTTTTAATAGGGTCTCATGCGAGTTCTTCGCTTTCCGAATGGATCCAATTGCCCCATGCATTTTTAGCTGCCATCGGATTTGTATCTTTGTACTGTGGCTTAACGAAAACCCCAATCACGGGATTGTGCTTAGGCATTGAACTTTTTGGCCCATCTGCTTGGGCGTGTTATTTAATCGTAACTTGCCTCGTGATGTACACATCAGGAAATACGGGTTTATTTAAATCTCAAATGGTTGCCAAATGGATCCCAAAAACACCCTATCAATAATGTATAAAAATATTGAAAAGCATTACGATTCCTTCAAGGAGACTCGAATTAAAGAACGAGCTTTCTCCTATGTCCTATGGTTACAATTGATCGATGAATGGAAGAAAAGTCCCTTGTTAGACGTTTCGGAAATAGGTCAAACATATGAAGGAAAACCTATACACCAAGTAAAATTTGGCGTAGGACCCATCCATATTTGTGCATGGTCGCAAATGCATGGCGATGAGGCAACGGCTACGATGGCATTAGCTGATATTTTTCTTTTTTTATCTCAAAAAGGAGGTGACCTTTCTGAATTTAGGGAAAAATTACATCAGAAAATTACCTTATTTATTATTCCAAGATTAAATGCGGATGGCGCTGAGAGATGGACAAGAGAAACCGCATTAGGCATAGATATGAATAGAGATGCAGGTAAATTAAACTCACCGGAAGCTAAAATTTTACACGACTGGGCGCATACTATTAATCCATTATTCTCCTTTAATTTACACGATCAGCATCGATTATACTCGGTAGGAAATACTACACATCAAACTCACATAGCCTTACTAGCAACCACAGGAGACGAGTCCGGAACATGGACAGATGCTCGATTAAGGGCAGGGAAATTAGCCAATAGATTAACTAAAATTGTTCAAGAAATTTACCCAAATAAAATCGCCAAATGGACCGATGAATATAACGCAAGGGCATTCGGCGATTATTTTCAATCAAAGGGATTTGGACTCATACTACTAGAATCTGGAGGAGCCGGATGGGACCTAGAAAAACAATCACTCCGCAAAACGAATGCTTGTTTATTATTAGACGCCTTCTGTGCGATAGCCACCGAAGAATGGAAAACCGAAGAAATCTCAACCTATGAATGCTTACTAACCAACGAGAGAAATATATTTGATATTAAGCTAATCAATGCGCCTTTAAACAAAAATATTAGGGCCGACATAGGCCTCAATATCTGTGAAGAATATGTCGATGGCAAAATTGAATTTGCATGGACGCTAGAAGAAATTGGAGACCTTAGCATATACTCAGGACTCACAGTAATTGACGCGAGTAATTATCAATTATACGAACATGAGACCATTGAAAAAGGAAAAAATTACAGCTCCTTACAAATGACATGTAACAATCAAATTGCTTTTAATTTAATCGATTACACAAATAAAATAAACCAATCCAAATGACTTCATTACCCGTAATTATTATTGGCGTAAATCCATTTGCCATAGAAGTAGCTCACATTTTACAAATCAACAACGTAATTATCTACGGTTTTTTAGACGATGATCCCAAAAAACAAGGTACAGAAATAGGAGAAATTCCAGTATTGGGGAACACAGAAGAAAACACCTATTGGGATTTAATTGGCAAAACCTGTGGTGTATTTGTCGCCTTAGAAAACCCTATTGAAAGAAAGAAGATGATTGAGACCATCGAAGAGGACAGAAAAACTAAACCGGTCAATGCCATTCATCCGAACGCATTAATCGCTAATGTAAAGAGTTTGTCATATGGAATTTATATAGGCGCGGGATCCATCATATCACCAGAAACTAAAATATCAGATAATGTAATCATTGGTCCAGGTATAACGCTTGAAACAGGTGTAATCATAGAAGAGTTCTCTCAAATTGGCGCTGGGACCACTATCGGCAAAGGAGCTAAAATTGACAAAAATGTATTTGTAGGTATTGGTTCAACCATCGTCGGAAGCTTGACCGTCGGCAAAGGATCAACAGTAGGAGCAGGGAGCGTTGTGATAGAAAATATACCTGCTGGAAAGCGAGTCTTCGGAAATCCGGCTAAAATACTATAGGAATTATATCTTTTCTATATTCTGTGGCTCAACAATATTCAAGAAATGAAACCTTAGGTATAGTTGGGCCACAATGATAACATCATCCCCACAATAAGCTGCAATTCGATCTAAATCTTTTTCCTTATAAAAAACATAGTTTACTCGATCCCCTGATAGGTCAATTTTTGCGCCCTCTATTCCCATTAATTCGGCCAATAATTCCAATGAACTATAAGTTCTCCGATCACCAAACTTCCACATTTCCATGGTATCTTGGTGTATAATCTCCCATGGCTTTTTGCCTTGTAACTGCAACGATTTGGGGATTTCAAGTCGATTCGCCAGCATTCTCCTACACAAATAAGGGAAATCAAATTCCTTTCCATTATGAGCCACTAATGTCAACTCCCTAGATTTATATGTCTTATTAATAAAGTCAATGAACTCTATTAGCAACTCTTTTTCATCTGCATTAGCGATAGTCTTGACTTTCAATGATAACTCACCTTGTTTATTGACAAACAAAAATCCCATTCCCACGACAATAATTTTACCAAACTCGGCATACAAAGCCGCCCGTTCAAAATACATTTCCTCGAATGAAATATTAGCCGGATTGGCTAAATTCTTCGCTTTTTTTACCCAAAAATCTTTCATTCGATCTGAAATTGAGGAAAAATTCTCGGATCCGCTTACCGTTTCGATGTCAATAAATAATGTGTTCTTAAAGTTTTTTATAGTCTCCATTTTTGTTTCACGTGGAACGATTAATTTATTTATGCGAATAGGGTTTCACGTGGAACGCGAATGATTTCAAATTCAAACAATGCACTAAGGTGGCCTAAAACGATTTCTTTTACCTCTAATTCATTGACATCAACGCCTAGTTCTTGGCTTAAAGACGTCACTCCTTTTTCTGTTATCCCACAGGGCACGATGTGAGAAAAATAGGATAAGTCGGGCTTGATATTAAATGCAAATCCATGCATGCTGATCCAGCGGGATGCTTTCACCCCAAAAGCGCAGATTTTCCTTGCTTGGTCTGATTCGTGATTAATCCACACGCCAGTCAAGCCGTTAATTCTGCCGGCCAACAAGCCATAGTCCTGGCACGTGAGAATAATGGCTTCTTCCAGCATTCTTAAGTACAAATGTATATCGGTGTAAAAATTCTCTAGGTCAAAAATAGGATAGCCAACGAGTTGGCCCGGCCCATGATACGTAATGTCGCCCCCTCTATTTGTTTTGAAAAAGCTTGCGTTGATGGTATGCAAAAACTCTTCCTGCATTAAAAGGTGAGACACGTCTCCGCTTTTACCTAATGTATAGACATGAGGATGTTCGCAAAACAAAAGGTAATTAGGCGTTAGTGCTTGATCCGACAGTGCTAAATTCCGATTAGCCAATTTGATTGCTGATATGTCCGACATAAGCCTTTCTTGCATATCCCATGCTTCTTGGTAGGGGGCAAGATTTAAATCAACTACTTGGACTTTTTTGTTCTGATGGTACATATGGGATTCAACACTTCTAATCATAAAAACAAAGCGCGTACTTTGACCAAAACAAATATACGAGAATGGCGAAACATTTAAAGCAGGGACAACAAGCAGAAAGTCTAGTGGCCCAGTATTTAACGAATATGGGCTATCAAATTCTTGAGAAAAATTATAGGTCGGGCAGGGCAGAAGTAGATATCATTGGACAAATAGGAGCCCTAATTATTTTTATAGAAGTAAAGTCTTTACAAAAAGCATTTTACGGAAATCCGGAAGATCGCATTGGAGAACATAAAAAACACATGTTATTTCAGGCGGCAAATGACTATCAAATGGATAAAAATTGGCACAAAGAGATTCGTTTTGACGCGATTTCGGTTAATTTTTACCCTCAAGCCATCAAAATAGAGCATTTCGAAGATGCTTTTTCGTAAATTCGTAGTTTGAAATTAAATATGATCACATTCCTAACAGAAGACATAGCATTTGGGTTAAAGGAAAAGCTAAAGCACAAGGCCTGGTTAAAAGATGCGGCCAAGGCAGAAGGCTTTGCCATAGGAGAGCTGAATTATATATTTTGTTCGGATGCCTATTTATTGGACATCAATCAAAAGTATTTGGGCCACGACACCTTAACCGACATTGTCACTTTTGACAATTCAGAAGATCCAAAAATGATTGAGGGGGATATATTTATTTCCATTGAAAGGGTGCGTGACAATGCGATAAAATTTGACACCAAAGACTCCGAATTAAAGCGAGTGATGGTTCATGGTTTATTGCATCTTGCCGGATACAAAGACAAAGACAAGGCGCAAAAAGAGTTGATGCGAAATAAGGAAAACGAACACCTTAAAAACATATAAATACGATACGTGTTTCACGTGAAACACCCAATTAAATTTGCATGCAAAATACATATGATGTCATAGTAGTAGGAGCGGGACACGCAGGTTGTGAGGCTGCACATGCGGCAGCACAAATGGGTTCGCGCGTTTTGCTCATTACGATGAACATGCAAACCATTGCGCAAATGTCATGCAACCCGGCCATGGGTGGGGTGGCCAAAGGACAGATTGTGCGGGAAATCGATGCCTTGGGTGGAATGTCTGGAATCATCTCCGACAAAACCATGATTCAATTTCGGATGCTGAATCGATCAAAGGGTCCAGCGATGTGGTCGCCTAGGTGTCAGTCGGACCGAATGAGATTTGCGGAGGAATGGCGTTGGGCGTTGGAAGAAAATAAGAATGTTGATTTTTGGCAAGACTCGGTCCAACAACTCATCATAGAAGATGATGAAGTAAAAGGGGTCCAGACGCGCATGGGCATGAGCTATTTTGCGCCTAGTGTCGTGTTAACCAATGGGACTTTTTTAAATGGTTTAATTCACATAGGGGAGAAGAATTTTGGTGGAGGAAGAATGGCGGAGCCGATGGCATTGGGGCTTACAGAACAATTGCTTGAGTTGGGTTTTGAGTCGGGCAGAATGAAGACCGGCACGCCGCCTAGGGTAGACGGAAGGAGCTTAGATTATGCTGCGATGGAAGAGCAAAAGGGAGATGAAAACCCAAGCTCTTTTTCATATTTGAGCGAGACCCATATTAAGGAACAGCGCTCTTGCTGGATCACGCATACGAATTTAAAAGTTCACGAAGCATTAAGAAAAGGCTTTGATAAATCACCCATGTTTGCTGGCAGAATCAAAGGATTAGGGCCGCGTTATTGTCCATCCGTTGAAGATAAAATTAATCGCTTTGCCGATAAAGACAGCCATCAAATCTTTGTGGAACCAGAAGGCTGGCGAACCGTAGAAATATATGTCAATGGCTTTTCGACATCTTTGCCCGAAGAAATACAATTTGAGGCGATTCGTTTAATTCCGGGATTTGAAAAAGCTAAAATGTTTAGGCCTGGATATGCGATTGAATATGACTATTTCCCGCCGACCCAATTAAAGTCGACGCTTGAAACTAAAAAAATTCCCGGTCTATTTTTTGCGGGCCAAATAAATGGGACAACGGGATATGAAGAGGCGGCTTGCCAAGGACTCATGGCGGGGATTAATGCCCACCAAAAAACACATCATTTAGATCCTTTTACCTTGTCGAGATCAGATGCCTACATAGGTGTTTTGATTGACGACTTGATCAACAAAGGAACAGATGAGCCCTACCGTATGTTTACGTCGAGAGCGGAGTTTAGAACCTTGCTCAGACAAGACAATGCGGATGAGCGATTAACCGACAAAGGATATAAACTGGGCCTAGCCACTCAAAAAAGAATGGATCGCTTCGTTCAGAAAAAATCGAATGTGGCTGCTCTCATGAATGAAATAAAAACGATTAAAATTCGCCCTGAAAATATAAACGATTGGCTTGAAAATAATCAAAGTTCTCCCATCCGAGAAGGCACGCCATTAGTTAATTTATTAAGGCGGTCTGATTTAAGTTTTGAGGCATTGCTGACCAATGAGCATTTCAAAGAAATTAAAAACGGCTATACGAATGAGGAATTAGAGCAAGTGGAAATCATTGTAAAATACGAGAGCTATATAGAGAAGGAAAGGCTGATGGTAGACAAAATGAAAACCATGGAAGACTTAAGTATTCCCGCAAACTTTGATTATGATAAAATCAAAACCTTGTCCACAGAGTCAAGAATAAAACTAAAAGCCATTAGGCCAGAAACCATTGGCCAAGCAAGTCGGATTTCCGGAGTTTCGGCTTCTGATGTTTCCATTTTACTTTTGTTTATGGGTCGATAATCATGGAAAAACTAAGCACTTGTCCTGCCTGCGGTGAAACAAAAATATTGCCCTTTTTAACGGCAAAAGATTATACCGTCTCCAATGAAAATTTCGAGATCACTCGTTGCCAGGCCTGCGAATTACTGTTTACAAATCCTAGGCCAAAAGCCAACGAAGCGGGACCTTATTATAAGTCCGACAATTATATATCACATAGCGACACCCAAGAGGGAATCATCAATAAGCTCTACCACCTAGTTAGAAATTTTACATTAAAACAAAAAACAGGCTGGATTGAGAAAGAGAAAACGGGTAACCTTGAGCTGTTAGATATTGGTTGCGGAAATGGGCATTTTCTTCATGCTTGTCAAAAATCCGGTTGGAAAATTAGCGGAATGGAGTTGGATCCTGCCACCGCCGCGAGAGCAGAAGCTACCTTGGGGATCGACATATATCCGTCGATTAAAGCTATTCCAAAAGAAGCAAAATTTAGATTGATTTCGCTTTGGCATGTATTGGAACACGTGTACGAACTCGACGAATATTTCGAATTTTTTAAATCAAGGATTACGAATGAGGGAGTATTAATTTTGGCACTGCCTAATTCAAAAAGTTTTGATTCAAACTATTTTAAAGAACATTGGGCGGCTTACGATGTGCCAAGGCACATCTACCATTTCGACCCAATCACGATCAAGTCCTTGGCTAAAAAACATGGCTTCAAATTAAAATCAAAAAGGGGTCAGATTTTTGATAGTTTTTATATTTCATTGCTAAGTCACGAATATAAAACGGGCAAGAAGAAATTTATTAGCTCGTTTATTATCGGCTTGTGGTCCAACATAAGCGCATATTTCGGGAAGGGAAATTATTCAAGTAATTTATATATTTTTGAGCATGTCTGATCTTCGAAGTAAACAGGTTGTTCTCCTTTTCTTTTTATTCATCACGACTTTCTTAATCATTCAAAGTTGTGCCCAAATGGCTAACCCTCCGGGTGGGAAAAAAGATACGCTCGCTCCTAAGTTGGTCACCTCTATTCCGATAAACAAGAGTATAAATTACAAGGGGAAAAAATTAGAACTAACCTTTAATGAATACATCAATGTTCGAAATTTAAATCAAGAATTACTCATTACCCCTAATATTGGAACCTACCAAACTCGTATAAGGCCAAATGGCTTAAGCATATTATTAGATAGCGCCCTAAAAGACCAAACGACCTACACATTCAATTTTAGAAATTCGATAGAAGATGTATCAGAAAGAAATGCTGGTAAAAACATCAAGCTCGTTTTTAGTACATCAAACACGATTGACTCATTAAGCATTACAGGAAAAATCAAATTGGTCGACCAAAATAAAGCTTTTGAAAATGTATTAGTGGGGCTTTATCCCTATAATGATACACTTAGAATAGACAAGACCAAACCCTATTATTTCTCGAAAACGGATACCTCAGGAATTTATACACTTGAAAATCTTGCACAGGGCAAATATTATATGGCGGCATTTCTAGACGGCAACAACAACTTATTGTACAACTCGAATAAAGAGCCGGTCGACTTTATGACTGAATCATTTTTTAACTTAAATAAAAATGAAACCAAAAACTTTTCTATTTCACTTCAAAACCTTGATCCATTAAAAATATCCAAAATAACCAGTACAGCAAAAACGGTTCTATATGAAATGAGTCGAGGCATTAAAGAATTAGAATTAGAAAATAAAAAAGACTTAATTTATCAGATAGAAGGAAATAAAAACATCCGGATTTATGTCAAAAACCAAGAGGTAAAAGATACACTATTCTTGAATGCCAACCTTGTTGATTCATTAAACAGAAGCTATAAAATACCCCTAAAAGTAAAGTTCCGTGAATTAATACGAAAAGAAAAAGTTACACAAACGCCCTTGCAGGTAAGCTTTTTACCCGTTCAAGGTAAATATGTTTCACCCGAAGATTCTCTGGTCCTAACGTTTCCAAAACCGGTCGTTTCCTGGGACTGCAAGCGCGTCCAATTTAAAACGGAAGAAAACGAAACGATCACGCTACCCGATGAAGCATACGCGTGGAACAAATATTCCAATGAGTTAACCATTAAGCGATCTTTTTTGCCTTACCGAGAGAAGTTTCTTCTGAATTTAGAAAAGGGCGCTTTCGTTAGTGCAGAAAACGATTCCAGTGACCTCCAAAAACAAGCCTTTCAATTCCAAGATTTGGAAGAGTATGGAAGCATTGAGGGTCGTGTGGGCGAACAACCAAATAACTACATCGTTCAGCTTCTTAATGCATCTAACATGCAAGTCTTATATGAACAGAACACAAGCCAAAAATTTAATTTTTTACATGTGGAACCAGGTATCTATATCATTAGAGCTATAGAGGATAAGAATAAAAATGGATATAGGGACATTGGTAATTTTATTCTAAAAACAAAGCCCGAAAGCGTGTTTTACTTAGAAGGAAAAGTAAAACTAAAAGCCAATTTTCAAATAACTGATTTGTTGATAAGTACCCAAAACTAGTGTGGATAAGTGCCATAATTATACACATATTATCCACAAAAATTAAGGCTAATTGTGCACAATTAAAAACAACCACGAACATGTGGATAAGTCTCTATTTATCCACAGTCAAATGAAAACTTATCCACATAGTAAAAAGTAAATTATAAATTCTAAGTGTTTAAATATCTGCTCATTACAAACCTAAATAATACTTATACACTTATCCACAGAGAACAATAATGAAGAACAAAAAAGATATATTTAAATTTTTATTTCTTTTAATTATACTATGTGGATAAAGTGTTTTCTTTTCTGTCTCATTTTTAATCAAGTCCTCGGATTTGATCATCCCTTTATTCGTCAAGATTCTACATCCAATCAAAAATTCAAATCTGAATTCAAATCCATTCAATTAATTAAAAACGAAAAAAAGCGTTTGAAATTAATGGGAGAATTTATCAATAATCAGGTAAATACTGGTGATTTATTTTCAAATTATTCATATAATTTATTTAATGAGGATAATTTAGCATCAATATGGCTTGATGAGTGTGGAAAAAATGTGGATAACTTATTAAAAACAGGAGATATATCTTTAGCGCAGCAATTTGCATATCGCTTATATGAAGAACAAATTCCGTTTTTGGAAGTCGAGCGTTTATTCATTCAAAAAATCCAACAATATCCAGATGACCCAAATTTTATCGAGTTATTGGTGAGTACTTATATTTTTAATGGGAACTGGGAAAAGGCATGGTATCAGCGAAGGGCTTTGGACATGCGGTTTAAAAATGAGCAAGGTAAGCGTGTATTAGAATTTGCTTCGTATATTTTTCAAAGTCAGCAATGGTCCTTGGCCAGTCAAATATTTGATTATTTGATTAAAAGCTATCCAAGTTCTAACCAAAGGCCTCGTTGGCAACAAATGTCCATTGCCGCCCGAGAGCAAGTTGTATTAAGAAAGGAAAAGCCTGAAATAGCCGAAGTCAGGAGTTTAATTAGCGCTTATCAAAAATTAAGAAATGAACGAGGGGATAATGCAATATCAATGAGTTCATATTGGCAGGAAGCAAAATTGTATGCCTATCAGCTTAAGCAATTAGATTCGGCGGTTTTGGTTTTAAACAAAGGAATTTTGTTGACGCAAAGCGATGATAATTTACAGGCTCAAATGAAACTGGAGCTTGGAGACATCTTAACGTATAAGGGTAAAAAATATGATGCATTAATTCAATACGCGCAAGTTGAAAAGCAGGTAAAAGATTCGCCACTAGCTTATGAAGCAAAAATAAAAACGGCTAAACTGTATTTTTACACAGGCGATTTTGAATTAGCCAAAGAGCTCGCAGACATTCTAAAACAAGGGACCCAAAGGGAGATTGCCAACGACGCGCTGGAATTAAGCCTGCTCATTGAGGATAACACAGGAATAGATTCATTGGAGTTGGGTTTGAAAAAATTTGCCAACATTAAATTTATGTATGATCAAAAAAGATGGGAAGAAGGCGATTCGTTGTTAGCTCTCTTGACAACAGAAAACAAGCAAGAAAGCCTACAAGATGATATTTTATACCTTAGGGCAACCCGGGCGAGGCAAAAAGGCGACAATGCGCTTGCAAAAGAAATCTATTGGGAGATTTTTAAAAAGTTTCCGGAGGATATTTATGGTGACGACGCGTTGTTTTATTATTTAACGTTGGCCGATTCGACTAATAGCGAGCCCTTTCTTTTGTTTATCAAACAATATCCAAGTAGTTTGCATGTAAGTGACGTACGGACGATGCTGAACAATGCAAAAAAATAATTTAATAGTACTATTTTGGTTCGGCCCAAACCATTAACTTTGATTCATAAACTATTTAAATATGTCAACAAACCATAACTTAACGAGGGTTTTCGATTTGTTAAAACCTCTGGAAACCCATCAGATTCCTGATTTATTTTGTCAAAAGCGAGACGGCGAATGGAGAAAATACTCCAGCGCGGAAACACTTGAAAACATTCGAACGATAGCCTTGGGCTTGTTGGAACTGGGTTTAAAGCCCGGAGAAAAAGTCGCTATTATTTCGGGAAATAGACCACATTGGAATTTTGTTGATTTTGCCACACAAATAATCGGGGGCGTAACGGTACCCATCTATCCCACTATTACGATTGAAGATTATGAATTTATCTTTGAAAACGCCGAAGTAAAATTTGTGTTTGTTGAAGGCGAAGACTTGTATTTTAAAGCAAAGGAGGCTTCTAAGAAAAATAAAGGCGTCAAAGAAATTTTCACGTTTGATCCTGTAGAAGATGCGAAATCTTGGTCCATTGTTAAAGAAAAGGGCGAGGGAAAAGATGCGGCTGTTTTACAAAAGTTGATGGATGCGGTTAAACCGGAAGATTTATTAACCTTAATTTATACATCAGGAACAACCGGGCGTCCGAAAGGGGTTATGTTGACGCATCATAATATTATCAGCAACATAAAATCAACCGATCGCGGCAATTATTTTGGCTTAATGGATGGCGATAGAACCCTAAGCTTTTTGCCGCTGTGTCACATTTATGAGCGTACGACGATATATGTTTATTTGTTTTATCGCGCGTCAACCTACTATGCCGAGAGCATGGAAACTATTGCCGATAATATCAGAGAAGTTAAGCCGACCATGTTTACATCGGTGCCCCGATTATTAGAAAAGATCTATGATAAAATCATGGCGAAGGGCAATGAGCTTACAGGGATTAAAAGAACCTTATTTTTCGGAGCGATTGAGTTTGGTTTAAGCTATGACCCAATGAAAAAATTGGGTTTAATCGATTCTCTCAAGCTTGGACTTTACCGAAAATTGATTTTTAGCAAATGGAAAGAGGCCTTGGGTGGCCGAGTAAGGCTAATTGCTTCGGGATCTGCCGCTTTACAGCCGCGTTTGTCTCGGGTATTTTGGGCTGCCGGCATCCCCATTTCGGAGGGCTATGGCTTAACAGAAACTTCGCCGATTATATCGATTTCCAAAGTAAATCCGCCCGATTTTCAGGTGGGTTGCGTGGGCTCTGTTTTAGATTGTGTGGAAGTTAAAATTGCCGAGGATGGCGAGATTTTAGCCAAGGGCGACTCGATCATGCCAGGATATTATAAAAACCCGGAGGCAACTGCCGAGGCGATCGATAAGGACGGTTGGTTCCATACGGGAGACATAGGCATTTTTGTGGAGGGGAAATATTTAAAAATAACGGATCGTAAAAAAGAAATTTTCAAAACATCGGGAGGAAAATACGTGGCTCCTCAATTGGTCGAAAATAAATTAAAGGAATCATCCTTTATCGAACAATGCATGGTGACAGGCGAAGGACAAAAATTCCCATCGGCATTGATTATTCCAGAATTTACGGCCCTGGGTGTTTGGTGTAAGCAACAAGAAATTGATGCAAATTCGCCGGAAGAAATGATCGCCAACAAAAAAGTCATTGCCAAATTAGAAGAAGAGGTTTTGATGACGATGGCTTCTGTGGCCAAATATGAGCAAGTAAAAAAATTCGTTTTATTGCCACGTTTGTTTACCATCTCAGATGGGGAGATTACACCCACGTTAAAATTAAAACGCAAGCAAATTTATGCGAAGCACGAGGCGGCCATTTTAGATTTGTACAAGTAAAATCGACACGAAGGGCGCCCAATAAATAAATTTGATTGTGTCGCTCTCCTGATTTTTTGTAATTTTGCCCCTTATAACTGGAGGCGGTCGATGAAAGTGGCCGCTTAAAATTGATTTTATATGTCTCAAAAACAAAAAATAGCACTTGTTACAGGTATTACAGGGCAAGACGGTGCATATTTAGCTGAATTATTATTGTCCAAAGGGTATGTGGTTCACGGGATTAAGCGGAGAAGCTCTTTGATCAATACAGGTCGAATCGATCATATTTACGAAGATCCCCATGTGGATTCGTCCAATTTTCACTTGCATTATGGCGATTTAAGTGATTCCACGAATATCATACGCATTATACAAGATGTTCAACCTGATGAGATTTATAATTTGGGCGCGATGTCTCATGTTAAAGTTTCTTTTGATGAGCCGGAATACACGGCTCAAGTAGATGGAATAGGGACACTTCGTATTTTAGAGGCCGTTCGTTTGTTGGGCCTAACGAAAAAAACAAAGATTTATCAGGCGTCTACGTCTGAATTATATGGTTTAGTTCAAGAAGTACCACAATCAGAAAAAACGCCTTTTTATCCTCGTTCTCCCTATGCGGTAGCCAAAATGTATGGCTATTGGATCACGGTAAATTACCGAGAGGCCTATGATATGTTTGCGGTGAATGGAATATTATTTAATCATGAGTCGCCATTGCGCGGGGAGACTTTTGTGACCCGTAAAATTACGCGAGGTGTTTCTCAGATTGCGTTGGGCCAACAAGATAAAATTTACTTAGGTAATTTAGATGCGAAGCGCGATTGGGGTCATGCCAAAGATTACGTGGAGGCGATGTGGTTAATTTTACAGCAAGAAAAGCCCGAGGATTTTGTCATTGCGACAGGTATTACGACTACGGTTCGTGATTTTATCAAAATGGCATTTGCGGAAGTGGGCATAGAGGTTCAATTTATTGGCGAAGGGGTAAATGAAATTGCTAAGGTGACAAAATGCAATAACCCGCTTTACCAAGTTGCCATAGGCAAAGAAGTGGTGGCCGTTGACCCACGTTATTTCCGCCCTACGGAAGTTGAATTGTTGATCGGCGATCCAACAAAAGCAAAAACACAATTAGGTTGGACCCTAAAATATGACCTACCAGCCTTAGTGAAAGACATGATGGCTTCGGACGTCAAATTATTTACAAAATAGAGATGAATCCATCCATTGCGATTATAGGTTTGGGCTACGTAGGCTTTCCGTTGGCAGTGGAATTTGGAAAACAATATCCTACGCTGGGTTTTGATATTGACGCAACGCGTATTTCCGAGTTAAATCGGGGATACGATCGTACACAGGAAGTGAGTGATGCCCAATTAAAGGCTTCGGATCAGTTAAAATTTTCATCCGAATTAAACGATTTGTCGGCTTGCAATACATTCATTGTGACCGTTCCGACCCCCATCGACCATTTTAAAAAACCTGATTTAGGGCCTTTGTTAAAGGCATCAGAAATGATAGGGCATGTTTTAAAAAAAGGCGATGTGGTGATTTACGAATCAACGGTCTACCCGGGTTGTACAGAGGAAGACTGTGTTCCGGTGCTAGAGAAGCGTTCGGGATTAAAATTTAACGAAGATTTCTTTTGTGGTTATTCGCCGGAGCGCATTAATCCGGGCGACAAGGTAAATACCTTAACGAAAATCAAAAAAGTTACGTCGGGATCTACGCCTGAAATAGCTGATTGGGTGGATCAGTTATATCGATCGATTATTGTCGCAGGAACTCATAAGGCTTCGTCCATCAAAGTGGCTGAAGCGAGTAAGGCGATTGAAAATGCACAGCGCGATGTCAATATTTCCTTTGTGAATGAGTTGGCCTTAATATTTGATCGCATGGACATCGATACATCTGAAGTGCTAGAAGCTGCGGGAACTAAATGGAATTTTCTAAATTTTAAACCCGGGTTAGTGGGTGGACATTGCATCGGAGTGGATCCGTATTATTTGCTTCACAAATCGGAAAGCTTGGGTTATTATCCACAGGTTATTTTATCGGGCCGGAGGGTAAATGACAACATGGGACTGTTTGTGGCCAATAAATTAGTCAAGTTGTTAATTCAAAAAGGCAAAAAAATAGGGGGCGCAAAGACCTTGATGTTGGGCATTACCTTTAAAGAAAACTGTCCTGATATTCGAAATTCACGTGTTGTTGATATTTATCGGGAGCTACGTGATTTTGGAATGGAAGTGGACGTATATGATCCTTGGGCGAATAAAGCCGAAGTCAAAAAAGAGCATGGCATCGATTTGGTTTCTGAATTGGCCTCAACCTATGATGCGATTGTTTTGACGGTGGCACATCAGGAGTTTTTGAATTTGCCTTTTGCGAGCTTGAAGGCCGAGAATGGAATTATTTTTGACATTAAATCAGTATTGGATAGAACTTTGGTAGACGCAAGGTTATAAATTAAGAATAGATGGCTTGGTACGCGGTATATACAAAATCTCGGATGGAGAAAAAGGTTTCTTTGAGGTTGGCAGAAGTCGGGATTGAGAGTTATTGCCCAGTAACGAAGCGTAAAAAGCAGTGGTCGGATCGTAAAAAGATTGTGGAGGAGGTATTATTTCGTTCCTATGTCTTTGTCAATATTGATTTGGTTACTCAGGGGGCCGCGGTCAGAAAAACGTTTGGCGTGGTTAATTTTGTGTATTGGTTGCACAAACCTGCGGTGGTGCAGGATGCGGAAATTTTAGCGATCCAACAATTTTTATCGGATCACATGGAGGTTTCCGTGATAGGAGACACGGCGGTGAAAGTAGGGGACTTCATTACGATTGACACCGGTCCGCTTAAAGGACAGACTGCTGAAGTCATGGGATTAAAAAACAGGAATGAGGTTCGTTTGCGGATTGATAGTTTGGGATTTGAATTGGTGGCTAATTTAAGTCATTGATTAATTTTATATATTTGATTTTTAAAAAAAAGGATGTTTCAAAAAGCAATAATTAATGTGGTGATGGTTGTGGGCGTTTTTGCGATCCTGTGTATTTTCAGTTTTTCATCTTTTGGTCAAAGAGCTTCTGCGCCAATTTTCTCCTTTGGCGGAGGCCTATCATCGAGTAATTATACCCCTTTTTGGCTTCGAGCAAATCAGTTTGGCGCTGTTCCGACGGAAGAAAATTATGTTCATGTCGGCGGCTCCACCTATGTCGAATACCGAAAGGGCAAAAAGATAGATTGGGGTTTAGGGGCTTCAGGCAGATTAAATTTGGGGGACACTAAAGCGGATTTATTGGTCCAAGAGGCGTATTTGAAAGGCAAGTGGGGAATATTTGAGTTGTCGGCAGGTAGGAAAAAGTATATTCAAGGGCTGATGGATTCGACTTTAAGTTCGGGTTCTTTTGTCTATTCTGGAAATGCATTACCTATACCTAAACTAGAAATAGTTGTGAATGAATATTGGCATCCTGATTTTTTAGGAGGGTATTTGGGCTTTAAGGGCAATTTTGTTCACGGCCTTTTTGATAATAAGCGCACGGATGTAGATAATTTTTACTTGCATCAAAAGTCCTTTTATGGTCGCATAGGGAAGCCAACGGCAAGCATTAAATTTTACGGTGGCTTTACTCACCAAGTTCAGTGGGGCGGAACGTTGAAATTTCCAGACCCAACGAACCAGTTGGCCCGCAATGGTAAGATTGCATCGGGCTTGAGGGATTATGCCTATGTTGTTTTGGCGAGGTCTATGGCAACGGAAGGTGACACTGCGAAATATGGAGTCAACGATGGCTGGAATCGACTGGGAAATCACTTGGGAACGGTGGATGTAGGCATGGAAATCGATGGCAGACTAGGCAAATTGTTTTTTTACAGACAAAGTTATTATGAAGACGGATCCTTATATTATGGAAACAATATAACCGATGGCCTACATGGCATTTCGTATAACACAAAACGCAAAAAAGGTTTATTGAAAATAGTCCTAGAGTATTTTAATTCTACTTCCCAAGGCGGAACCACATTTGGATATACGAATAATATTCGCGGCTTTGATAACTATCAGAATAATGGTGTTTATCGGGAGGGTTGGACTTATTTGGGCAAGGGCATGGGAACCCCTTTAATGACTTTAGATAATGAAACGGATTTAAATGCTACCAAAGATGTTTATTTTGATAATAATCGAGTAGAAGCTTTTTATATAGGAGCCGAGGCTTTGATTGGAGAAAATCACCTGATGTTTCGGGGTAGCTTGACCAATTCTATGGGAAATTTTGGTTCTGAATATATTCCCGTTAAAAAGCAAATCGCTGTGGGCCTTCAATGGAAGCGCCAAATTTTTGTCTTTGGACAAGATGCTTTTATATCAGCTAATGTAGGTGCTGATCTAGGGTCTTGGAAAAAAGATTTAGTGGGGGCCAACATCACCCTGTCGGTTCCTCTTCAGTAACAATTACCCAAAAAACAGGTAACTCACGCCCACGGCTGTAATGATTCCCACAAGGTCTGCAAATAAACCTGCCCACAACGTATAGCGAATGTTTTTTACTTGGACCGAGCCGAAATAAAGCGCAACTACATACAAGATAGTTTCTGCAGATCCTTGAAAAACACAGGCAAGCCTGCCTACAAACGAATCTGGACCAAAAGTTTTCATCGTGTCAATCATCATGGCGCGCGATCCGCTTCCGCTGATGGGATGCAAAAGGGCTGTGGGCATCGCATCGGTAAAGCGATTATCTAAGTTCGTTTGTGCAACAAGCCACTTCATTCCATCCACGACAAATCCGAGCGCCCCTGAATTGCGGAGGCAAGAAATGGCGACCAACATACCCACTAGGTAAGGAATAATTTTAACGGAGGTTTCGAATCCACCTTTGGCGCCCTCGACAAACGTTCCAAAAATGTCTATCTTTTTCCGAAAGGCGGCCGCGATAAATGAGAAGATTAATAGAAATAAAATACCGTTGCTAAAGACTTTAGATTGAATCTCGATGGACTCTTTTGGCAACTGGCTAAAGTACCACAATATCCCTCCCAAAAATAAAGTTAGGCCGGAGATCCAAGCAAATAATACGGGTTCAAAAAGTTTAATTTTTTGCTTGATGGACACAATAATCAAACCGGTCATGGTGGTTGCATAGGTAGCCATCAAACAGGGAATAAAGACGTCAGAAGCATCCTGAGCGCCATAAATAGCGCGCTGCGCCATGATACTCAAGGGGATCAAAACAGGTCCCGCGCTGTGCAAAACTAAAAACATGATTTGGGCATTGGATGCCGTTTCTTTAACTGGATTTATTTCCTGGAGCCCTTGCATGGCTTTAAGCCCGAAGGGTGTCGCGGCATTATCAAGGCCTAATAAATTAGCTGAAAAGTTCATGATCATTTGGCCATGGACTGGATGATCTTGTGGAATTTCAGGAAAAAGTCGGGTGAAAAAGGGCTTAATTCGACGGGCTAAAAAATGAATAGCTCCTGCCTTTTCGCCTATTTGCAAAATTCCCATAAAAAAGGTCATGACTCCGGCGAGTGGTAGGGCTATTTTCATCACAGCCATTTCGGCAGAATCAAACATGCCGTCGACTAGAATCTTGAAAATCTCCGTGTTGCCAAAAAAGATAAATTGGATAATAGCTACGAAAAAAGCGACGCCAAAAAACAAAAACCAAATCCAATTTAAAGCCATGTGAAAAAGGGAATAATAAATTTTGGCTAAATTTAGGGAAATTCTACATTTTCCGATGATTCGATTGACAAACTTAAGCGTATTTATTGTTTTTGCTTTGACTGCTTCGCATTACGCGGGAGCACAAAACTGTTCGTATGAGGATGCGATGCGAAAGCAAGGATTAGTGGAAGTTACTCGAGCGGCTCCCGGCGTAAAGGTCGAATTAAAATATGCGACGCAAGATAACTTTATGAAGCGCGATGTGTATGGCTGTTTGCAGCATGGATATTTACAAAAAGAAGTGGTGGATATGCTGAAAAAGGCACAAAAATCATTGGAGGCCAATAAGCCCGGCTATCATTTATTGATTTATGATGCGGCCAGACCCTTATCGATCCAATGGATTTTATGGAATACCTTGACTCAGTATCCGCCAAATATCCGAAAAAATTATGTGGCTGATCCACGGGAACATTCCATTCATAATTATGGAAGCGCGATAGATTTAACAGTAGCAGATGAAAAAGGAAAGGCCTTAGACATGGGAACTACGTTTGATTTTTTTGGCGAATTGGCTTATCCGTCTAAGGAGCAGGAGCTTTTGGCAAACAATAAATTGTCGAAGAAAGCGTATGAAAATAGGCTGATCCTTAGAAATGCGATGAAGGCGGCAGGATTTATGCCGATTGAATATGAGTGGTGGCATTTTAATGCATTTTCCCGAGCAGAGGCCAAAAGGCGTTACCAGGTAGTTCAATAAATAGGGCTTTTTATCCTGATTGCTTGCCGTTTATCCAAAAATCAGTTTTTGGGCACGTCAAAATTCGTAACATTGCAGAAATATATTGAAAGAGATGAATATAAATAAGATTGCCCTGTTGTCTTTCCTTTTAGGCATTGTTTCCTTTGTGGGTGAAGGTCAAACGGCGATTCAGGGAAATGCTAAAATAACCAAACTTACTTTGACGCAAGCGGTGGAGACGGCTTTGCAGCATAATCTAAATGTAAGGTCCTATGAAGTTAATTTACAAAATGCGGAGCTGACGTACCAACAAGCAAAATTTAATCAGTTGCCTTCTATCAATGGAAATATGAATCAGGCGGCGAGTTTTGGTCGTTCCATCAATCCCTACACGAACGGGTACGATTCTAGAAACATCAATTATTACAATGTGGGCTTGAATGCCAACGTTTTGTTGTTTAATGGGGGCCAATTAAAAAACAGTATTTCGCAAAGTGATTTTAATTTAAAGGCGACGCGGGAGGATTTAGTATCTATTCGTGAAAATATTTCTTTGCAGGTGGCCTTGTCGTATTTGTCTATTTTGAATGCGGAAGATCAATTAAGCATTGCGAAAACTCAAACAGAGATTACGAATTTGCAGATCGAGCGAACGGAGAAATTGGTGCGTGCGGGATCTTTAGCTAATTCGAGTTTATTGGATTTGAAGGCGCAGTTGGCCAACGAAGAATCTAATCTTGTCACGTTTCAAAGTAATTTGGACATCAATAAATTAACGCTATTACAGTTGTTAAATGATTCAAGCATCCAGATGTTTGAGCTGGAGCGCATTCAGGTTCCGGTGCCAAGCTCTAAGGCCTATGATGTAAGCATTGCTGATATTTATTCCAAAGCTTTGTCGGCCCAACCATTAATTCGGGCTGCGGATTTTCGTGTTCAGGGAGCGGCAAAAAACATTGAAGTCGCTAAGGCCTTTCGCTTACCTAGCATTTCCTTAAATGGGAGTTGGTCTGCCAATCAATCCAATGCGTTAAAATCCGTAGAGGTTTTGGGGACCCAAACGGTTAATTTAGGAAATGTCGCAATAGGTGGACAAAGCTATCCGATTACAACGACCCAAATGAAGTTTGGAGAGGGCACGACAGTCGGTTATTTTGATCAGTTGAATAATACGCAAAACAAGGTAATCTCCTTGAATTTAAACATTCCTATTTTTGCCAAGAATTTCAATAAAACTCGAGTATCGCAGGCTAATTTACAGCGGATGAATTTAGAAATAGAAGCTGAGCGCGCGCGATTAACGTTGCGTCAAAATATAGAGCAGGCATATGTGAATATGTTGAATGCGGCGAAAAGATATGAGGCGGGAAATGTACAAGTATTTGCTTTAGAAGAATCTTTTAGGGCTTCTGAAAGTCGCTTTAATGCAGGTACGATTGATTTTGTCAGTTATAATTTACAAAAGACAAATTTGGATAAGGCTAAATTGAGTTTAGTTCAGGCCAAATATGACTATGTATTTAGGACTAAGATTTTGGATTTTTACCAAGGGAAGAGTTTGACATTTTAGGTAATAAGTATTAAGTAACAGGTAATAAATAATAGGTTTAAAACATAAAATGGTAGGTAGGCGCGAAGCGACTTTCTATGAATCAAAAAATTATGGCAACAAAGAATAATAAAAAAACGTGGATTATCATCGTAGTGGCGGTCGTATTGATTTTGGGAGGGTTATGGTTGGCCAAGAAGATGGAGTGGATCGGAAAGGTGGAGCCTACGGAGGTGGAGTTGACGAAGGCGGCTAAAGCAACGATTATAGAAAAGGTTTCGGCTTCGGGAAAGATACAGCCGGAGGTGGAAGTGAAGGTTTCTCCTGATGTATCGGGGGAGATTGTGTCATTGAAAGTTGCCGAAGGCGATTCTGTGGTGATTGGCCAAGAAATTTTGAAGATACGTCCAGATAACTATGTGAGTTTATTAGCTCGAGCGGAGGCGCAGGTAAATGCGATGAAGGCGAGTACGGAACAAAGTAAAGCGGTTTTAGCTCAAAGCGAAGCGAGATTAAGTAAGTCAAAAATTGATTTTGACCGAAATGTAAAATTGCATAATGACAAAGTGATTTCGGATGCGGATTTCGATCAGTTCCAGTCGGCCTATTTAGTAGCCAAGCAAGATTTAGAGGCGGCAAAGGCGAATGTGAAAGCGGCCAATTTTAATGTAAAGAGTTCGGAGGCCGCTTTAAAAGAGGCGCGGACTAATTTAACAAAGACGACGATTTATGCGCCTCAGAGTGGCATCATTTCTAAGTTGAACGTGGAATTAGGAGAGCGTGTGGTGGGAACGTCGCAGATGGCGGGAACGGAGATGTTGCGGATCGCGAATTTAAATAATATGGAGGTTCGGGTTAATGTAAATGAGAATGATATTACGCGGGTGAGCTTGGGAGACACGGTGATGATTGATGTGGATGCATTTTCGTCTTCGGAGCGCAAATTTAAGGGATTGGTATATGAGATAGCGAGTTCGGCTAATTCATCGGGTGCGGCTTCTATGTCTACGGATGCGGTGACGGAGTTTGAGGTGAAGATTCGTATTTTACGTAGTTCGTACAGCGATTTAATTAAGGGGAAATTATCATATCCGTTGAAACCGGGCATGACGGCGTCTGTTGAAATTTTGACGAATCGAAAAGATCAAATCTTAACCGTTCCATTGTCGGCGGTTACGACAAGGGAGATAGGTGCGAAAAAGGAAGAGGTAAAAGATGAGGCCATGGCAAAAGGTGGTGCGGCTGTTGTTACGCAGGAAGATGCCAATACGGCTAAGCGCAGGAAGGAAAATACGAAAGAGGTTGTATTTGTGATGGATAAGGGCGAGGTGAAGCAAATTCAGGTGAAGACGGGAATATCGGACTTTGACAACATTGAAATTGTTTCTGGCTTGAGTGAGGGCCAAGAAATCATTTTTGGCCCATATGCAACGGTTGCGAAGAAGTTGAAGGAAGGCGACAAAGTGAAAAAAAAGGAAATAAAGTCGGCGGATCGTAGCGCAGACAAGAAATAAATTGAAAAAAACGGGGGGCTATCTTGCATTTAACGAATTAGCCCCCTATTTTTGCATTCCCAATAAGGACAAACTCCTTCTTAGCTCAGTTGGTTAGAGCACATGACTGTTAATCATGGGGTCCTTGGTTCAAGCCCAAGAGAGGGAGCCAGAGTGCACAAGAGACTAGAAATAGTCTCTTTTTTGTTTTTAGAACCCTCCAAAACCCCTCTGGCGTTGATTAAAACCTCAATCGGTGGTGTGTACTTGGGTGCTGCAGCTTTTCCATTTTCAAAATGGACTTTTTCAGAAAAGATGCAGCTCAATATCTGTTTCTTCGTCTTACCATCCACTTTTTGATATAATGAGGTTAAATCTTCCAATGCAGGTACGTGTCTATTCAAGTATTCTTTGTAAGGGGATAGTTCTTCATTCATCTCCTTCAAGGAACGTTCTTTTTCAAAGACTTTTGTGTCAAGGCTCATCTTCAACTCTTGATATTCAAGGGATGAAATCTTCCCATCCATATACTCGTCTTGGATATGGTTTTTACGTTGTTTAAGACGTTGAATTTCGTCTTTGGTATTCTGTATTAGTTTTGCCCTACTTGAGTCTTCTGATTCGAAAATTCGTTCTAAAATGGAACGATATGACTTAATAACTCTAGCGGAGAATTGCACCTCACCAAGTAATCTTTCAATTTCACTATGAGCGTAGTCAATTGGGTATCGTGGACATCTGTTCTTGGTACAAACGTAGTAATGATATATCTGACCATTTCTACTCCTAGAACCATATGCAGACAATGTTCTTCCGTGAATTGGACACATTAAGTGTCCCTTCAATGGATATAGGTCAGCCTTATCATCTTTAAACTTCATATTACGTCTACGACCTTTAAGAACATCATTGGCTGTTGCAAAAACCTCATCAGTTACCAATGCAGGATGTAAACCTTGAACAATTTGTTCAGGTTCTCCATTGAATTCCCTAACCCTAATTTTGCCGGTGTAAGTGACGTTACGAATAATATCAAGGAATGTGTTTTTTGACAAGGTCATCCCTCTTGAATTTAACCAACGTCTAATTTCATCTGCACTATATGTACCACTCGCCATTCTCTCAAATGCTTCTCGAATTAATGGTGCATCCTCATTGAATTCTAATGTTGATTTTGTATCAAGCCTAAAGTTCTTGTAACCCTTTGGTGCAATCCCTGTAAAACATCCACTTTTACGAGCCTTGTGAGACCCCTCTTTAGAACGGCGACTAATCTTCGAGTTCTCAACCTGTGGAAGCGCATAACCTATCGCTTGGAGTAAAAGTGCATCAGGACTTGAGTCATCCACTTGTCCTTCAACAAACTCAACCTCACAACCTAATCCTGCAAGTTTAGTTGTTTCAGTGAATGATAAAATCAGATTTCTTGAATAGCGGTCAGGTCTTAATATCACGATGCTGTCAATTGCTAGTGATGTTTTTTGACTTGATTTAATAAAGGCCAATATCTTTTTCCATTCAGGTCGTTCAAAATCTTTGGCCGAGTAGTCTTCTTGAAAACACTTGACCACATTGTAGTTTTTGAATGTACAATGTCTTATGATGGTTTCCTCCTGATAATCCAATGAATGCCCCATTTGTGCCTGTTCATCTGTTGACACCCTACTATATACAATTACGTTCTTCATTTTATGCTGCATCTTTTTGTAAATGGCTAATGTCGATAATTGAACTTGAATTGCCTTCGCAAGTCGAGTTTTTCTCCACCAAGTATTGGTTATATTCAATACGTGCTAGTTTATCCAACAGAACCCATATTTCAAGGTTCTGCTGGTCAGACAAACTAACTCCATCTAAACTTAACTGGGATTTTAATTGCGAAGGGTTCATATCAAATATTAAGCAGCCATTGGTAATTCAATATTATTCTTAGACATATAGTACTCAAATCTGTCTTTACAGAATTTGTAGGACTCCTTGTCGATTTCATATGCAATGACATTTCGACCCATCGATAATCCAACTCCAATGGTTCCAGACCCGGCGAATCCATCACAGATTATGTCACCCGGCTTTGAATATGCATCTATAAAAACTGAGTAGATTTGTACAGGAGCCGGTGCTTGATGTCTAAAATCTTTATCGACCTCGCTAAATTCTACCGGATTATGAACATTTGTGATAATCACATTTGGAATACAAGTCTCAGGGGTTGCTACATAATATCCGCCACCTGAGGTTGGCATTATCTTATATTCTCCAACTGAAGATTCTCGTTTTACTTCTTTGAAAAAGGTATCTGCTCCTGGTTTTCTCAATACAATTATTCTTTCGTATGAATTTACAAACCTTAAAGGGTGCGGTGCATACTGTTGGTTTTGCTTAACCCAAATCACAACATCAATAATCTCCCACCCTTCGTTTTTTAAAGCAGTTTCAACAGCTGTACAAACACCATTATAACCACCTTTATACGTCTCTCCAATTATCGTTACAAGGACTCCTCCAGGCTTCAATTTTTTCCATTTTTCCTTACAGAATAAGACAAAATTAGAAACGTATTCCCCTAGAGTTTTTTCTTCTCCGTGTCGCAATCCAATTTGATTTCGATACCTACGTAATTTAAAATATGGATGGCTATCAATAAACAGGGACACACTCTGGTCATCGATTTTTTCCATACACATAGATGATTCATTAAACAATCGATATGAAACATCATTGATTTTATTTTCAAGAATACTTGGTAATGAATTATCTTCTGACTCACTTTGACTAGACTTATCTAAATAGCTTTTCATTAATTTGTAAGCTTTGTCTATTGATAATTTACCATCACTGATACCATTAATTAGGTCTAGTATATTATCCTCTTTCTCAAAATCATTAACCGCCATTAGTTTTCGTAATGTTCTCGCAGAAAATTTAAGACCAGATAAAACACAGGCTTTCTCAAACCTGTCTTTTCCGGCTGCGCCATACTCTTTTTCATCCTCTAAATTTTTGTTACCCAATAAATCGTTGCGTTTCCCTTGTTCGCTTCCTATCAAACCTAATATGTGCTCAATGTTTCGACAAACCTCTAAGGTGTGAACCTTGGTCTTCTGGTTATAGGTAATTCTTGCGTCAAGAATCAGGTCGTCCTTAATATCTAATACCTCGCATTCGAGGGTTTCGATATTACCAAGTTCAACTGCTGCTTTGTACCGGTGCACACCATCAATGATAAAGAAAACATCATCTCTTTTAACAACTACAATTGGCGTCTTTTGACCATTGTGTTTTAATGAGAATTCAATTGATGGATTCTGGGTTTGATTTGTAAGTTCTAAAAACAGGGGGTGAATTTGTAATTCACTTAAACGAATGCTTTTTAAATTTTTCATTTTGTAATTTTAATTAAGTTAAATACTATAATTGACGTAGTTAAAAGGCAAAAAAAATTGCCGTTAGACTTTTGAAAATCAGGGTGGTTTGATTGTTTGATAAAATATGTTAATCATATTATTGTTCGTAGTTTTTAAGTAAAAAAAATTGACTATTTCAAGTCAGATTTTTTGTTTAATGATTTTAATATTTCTTTGAAAGGGAATTTGGAATTTGAATTAAAAGGCAAGAATTTTTCGTTGATGGCCTTTATCAAAAGCTTTTTACCTAATACTCTAGCAGCATTGTTTTTTGTGTCATTATTGAAATCACTAGCTTTACCCAAATAGACTTTCACTTCCTTCTTCTTGCCTCCTTTTACAGGTATGAATGTTTTTGCATTAAAGTATTCTATGTCGGTTTTAATGTCTTTTGTTCGCGCAATGTAAACAGGCGGATTTTCACTAATTGAGGATACAAGAAAATTTAACGTGGCATCTTCGATATCATCCAACGCAGATTTATGTAATTCAAGTAGTTTTAATAAAATTGATAGGTGATTCTTAGCGTTGGGACTTAAACCAGCACCTTGTACACCAAAAGCCGGTTTAAACTTCAGTCCACTTGTAAATTCTTCTAACAGAGTCTCATAGCTTACAATTGTAGGAGTTATGCTCTTGTTTATAATCTTTGCACCAAGCATCTTTTCTGCCTTTTTGTTTGCGTCTATTTTATTGTTCTGTGTTTTCATACGTCAAAGATAATGTATGCCGTAGTTAATTTCCAAATTTTTTTCCGACTTTTTTGAAAATATTTCAGAAAGTACCCCCTCAAGGTGGGGGTGGAGGCCCCTCCTGACTCCTGTATCCCCGGTCTAATTCGGCGTTATAACGGCCAAAATGTAGATAGACCCTACCTTGATAAAAATTTTTGGCCAAACTTTTGCTAAAAGCAAAATGGTTGAATTTTTAAGAAAAAATTTCTGCAAATTTTTCAAATATTTCACTTTTCCCCCAATGAGAACGACCACTTTTTCAGTTTGCTTTTTTGCCCATAGTTTGCTACTTTTAATCATTCCATCAAGAAGTTTTATCTCCAGGATTAGCCTCAACCAATTCGCACCTAGCTTTACTTAAAGCAATTATTAGGCAAGCATTTTTTGAGACAATGGATTTAAACAAATGCAGACTTAATTAATAAAAATGATACCAGTCAATATATGAGTGCAGACAATCCAATATTAAACAGTCCATATGTCGAACCACGGCTGCATTACAATACAGATAGGGAAGGTAGTTTAGACTATACTGATATTCGTAAAGGACGAAGAATCTTTAAAACGGATTCGGCTGTAATTCCAACAAGACAGAGTGGGCAAAAGGAAGTTTTTGAATGGAATGAGGATGCTGAAGAGTATCAAACACATATTATCAATCTTTGTAGAAAAGAAGTTGGACTATGGAGAACCAACGGCTATCCTAATACAACTAGGGTAACTAAGGAATTATTAACTTTTTGGTTCAATAACCCAGAAAGACTTGTCACCAAAAAACTGTTCTTTGCTCAACAAGAAGCAGTCGAGACTGCAATTTGGATAAATGAAGTAGCAGAGAAATCTAACGCTGGCCAGCACATTTTAAACTTGCTTAGAAACGGGCAGCAAACAGTGAGTGAAGACCCTGCCGACCAATTACCTAGAATAGCTTTCAAAATGGCAACCGGAAGTGGGAAGACGGTAGTTATGGCCTGTTTGATTTGCTATCATTATTTCAATAGACAAGAATATAGAAATGATACCCGTTTTGCAGACTATTTTTTAATTGTGGCGCCAGGGATTACAATCAAAAGTAGACTTGGAGTTTTGTTTGTAGATACCAAAAATAAAAATCCAAAAGACATAGAGGACTATTATCGCGTTCGTGGGTTAGTTCCTTCAAATATGGAACATCGATTGGAAAACCTCAATGCTAGATTAGTCATTACCAATTACCATACGTTTGAACCTAAAATATTACAGGGTAATAAACGGAGCCCATTTGATGGTAAGGTAGATTTACAGGGAAAGAAAATTGATACTGATAACAAGGAAGATTTTTCTCAGGTTGTTAAAAGAACACTTGGGAAATTCAAGTCAGGTAGTAGAGTCCTCATTCTTAATGATGAAGCCCATCATTGTTATTTACCTAAATCAAAGAGTAAAACTACCGATAATGAGGAATCGGATGAAAATGCGAGAGCAGCAGTATGGTTTAGTGGGCTGCGTGAAATAGCAAAAAAATTCAAGCTACAATCTGTTTATGACCTTTCAGCCACACCTTATTATTTGACTGGTTCAGGTTATACACCATATAGTTTATTTCCTTGGGTAGTATCTGACTTTGGTTTGATAGAGGCAATAGAAAGTGGTTTAGTTAAAATTCCATTCTTGCCAGAAAGCGATAACACTCAAGAGTTAACAATGCCGGTGTTACGCAATTTGTATGACCACGTAAAGGATGAATTACCCAAAAAAGGTCAAAGAACTCAAAAGAAAGATGCGGCAGCAGAAGGCAATAAATTCATTGAATTACCTCCTCGTCTTCCATCTTTGGTAAAAGGTGCTTTAGACCAGTTTTATAATCACTATGTTGAGTATTATAATGGAATAAGAAAATACAAAGAAGAAAAGGTAAATATATTTTCAGCACCTCCTGTTTTTATTGCAGTATGTAATAACACCGGGGTTTCAAAGGAAGTATACAAATATATAGCTGGTTACGAGTTTGAAGATGCTGAAGGGAATGTTGTTACAGTTCAAGGGGCAAAAGAATTATTCAGCAATTATGACCCAGTAACCAATAAGCCATTAAAAAGACCCCCAACATTACTTATTGACAGTGATGCTTTAGAGAATGGTGAACAAATCAATGATGATTTCAAAAAAATATTTGCGTCCGAAATTGAAGAGTTCAAAAAAGACTACGCACGTATGCACGGGCAAGGAAGTATTGAAAAAATCTCCGATGCTGAAATTTTACGTGAAGTAGTAAATACTGTTGGTCAACAAGGGAAATTAGGTTCACACATAAGATGTGTGGTTTCTGTTTCTATGCTTACAGAAGGATGGGACGCGAATACTGTAACTCATATAATGGGTTTACGTGCATTTGGTTCCCAGCTACTATGTGAGCAAGTTGCAGGTAGAGCATTACGTCGAATGAATTACTTTTTACAGGGTTATGATAAAGATGGAAATCCAACTGACGATAAACGAAAAATAGTAATTGAGAAGTTTCCACCTGAATACGCACACATCATTGGTGTTCCATTTAAAATGTTCAAAGGAGGAAAAACTGAACCCCCACCACAACCGGTTGATTTAACTCATATTGCACCAATCCCTTCTCGTCAAGCGGAAATGGAAATTGAATTTCCTAATGTAGTTGGATATCGAGTAGAAAACTTAGATGGCGATATAAAACACGATTTCAGAAATATTGAAAATTATGAGATTGATGGTTCTAAGTTCCCTACTGAAACCATTATGACCAGTCCCATATCCCCTAATGAAGAAAAATTAGAGGTTAAGGGTGTATTAGAAAAAAGAGATAAAGAGTTGATTTTTTTAATCACCAAGGAACTTATCAAATACCATTTTAGTGATGAAGAAGGAAACCCTCGTTTCCAAAAGTTCAATAAGTTAAAAAGTATTGTCGAGGAATGGTATAATGAGAAGGTATTGTTACTGAACATTCCTGACCAACGATTTAAAAGATTGCTCTATTTTGAAGAACCTAAGAAAATAGTCGACCACATCGCTCGAGGTATCAACCCTGATAATAATACAACTGAGCATATACGACCAGTGTTTAATTATTATAACAAATTCAGCAGCACCAAATATGTTAACGGCAATACTGTAAAAGAGGTATTTCCAACTGAAAAAAGTCACATTAACTATGTTGTAATGGATAGTGAATGGGAAGGTATTTGTGCTAAAACCTTGGAGGAAATTGAATCAGTGGAATGTTATGTAAAGAACCAGTTCTTAGGTTTAACAATACCCTATACCAAAGATGGTAAAGACCGGCAATACTACACTGACTTTATTGCGAGAGTGAAATGTAAAGACGGGACTATTAAGAATCTTATGATAGAAATAAGTGGAATGAGCAAAGATAAAGCAGAGAAAAAATGGTTTGTAGAAAATCGTTGGATACCTGCAGTAAATGCATTGAAGGACAAATACGAATATCCAGAGTGGCATTTTATCGAAGTAGCTAATGACATCCGTAACATCAAAAATCAATTAATCGAAAAAATTCAGAGTATATAATGGCAAAGAAAGTAGAATCCATAAAACACAAAACAGATACTCGTGTCCATATACCGAGTAAAGAAGAAGCTGGTTATGAGGAAGCCAATGCAAAAGTTCAAGATGGTAAAAAGGTATTAGAGCTTCCAAAAAACCCGGTTGTTCATCGAGGCCAAGACCCTGAATTATTTTGGTTAAATAAGTACGGTAATGACGACCGAGATGATTTGTTAAGAGTCGATATACGAAGTCTTTACCGCCACGAACACATCGCGCCAGAAACACTTATAAAAAATCTATACAAGGTTACTGAAACTCATAGTAGTCAAATGGATTTGTTTAGTGTAAACGAACTGTTTGGTAATGCATTAGAAAAAGATGAAATAGAAAAAGTTAGCGAATACTATCATCATCAGGATGGATGGACAAATAGACTAATTCAAGGTGATAGCCATTTAGTAATGGCTAGTTTACTGGAACGTGAAGGAATGGCAGGGCAAGTGCAAATGATTTATGTTGACCCTCCTTATGGAATTAAATATGGGGGAAATTGGCAAATCAAATTGAACAGCAAGGATGTAAAAGATGGCAATGATGAAGCATTAACAGGAGAGCCAGAACAAATTAAAGCATTCAGAGATACTTGGGAATTAGGTATTCATTCGTATTTAACTTATTTAAGGGACAGATTATTAATTGCAAAAGAATTATTGAATGATTCAGGAAGTTGTTTTGTCCAAATTGGAGATGAAAATACGCATTTAGTTCGTAATCTAATGGACGAAGTTTTTGGAAGTGAAAACTTTGTATGTGAAATTCATTTTAGAACTAAAGGGCCTATTGGTACCAATAAGATACTAAGAGTTAATGACAATATTCTTTGGTACTCTAAAACGGAAAATTATAAATATCGCCAACTATATGTTGAAAAAGAAATAGGATTAGATAGTACGTATGACCACGTTGAATTTACTGATGGCACATTTAGAAGGTTAACATTAAATGAAAGGGCCAACCTATCAGAGCTTCCAAAAGGAGCAAAAGTATTCACTTCTCAACCAATGAATTCAACTGGATTAACACCAAGTTGTGTTTTCGATTTTGAATATAAGGGTAAAATGTATAGCCCACCTACTGGGAAAAGCTGGAAAACAAATAGAGCAGGAATGCAAAAACTAGCAGAACTTAATAGGCTTATTCCGTCAGGATATACTTTGAGATTAAAATATATGTATGATGACTTTCCGATGATGGAAATAAACAATATGTGGACAGGTATTATGGCCGAACAATCAAAAGATTACGTTGTTCAAACTTCCCAAAAAGTTATTGAGAGATGTATGCTGATGTGCACCGACCCAGGTGATTTAATCATAGACCCAACTTGTGGAAGTGGGACAACCGCTTTTGTAGCTGAACAATGGGGAAGGAGATGGATTACAATTGACACTAGTCGGATTGCATTGAATATTGCTAAACAGCGACTTATGACTGCTGTATTTCCCTATTATAACTTGTATGATGAACAAAGTGGAGATATTCGTCAAGGATTTAAATATAAAACAGTACCACATATAACTGTAAAAAATCTTGCTAATGATGAACCGCCTGCAACTGAAACATTATACGACCAGCCTGAACTAGACAAAAAATTACTTCGTGTTAGTGGGCCGTTCACGGTTGAGACATTACAAAATTTCGAACCAATTAGCCCTGATGATTTAGACGATGAAGTAAGAGTAAACGAAGAAGAAGGGGCATTTGAAGAGGTGATAAAACAACATTTGTTGAGTGCAGGAATTAAAAACGGAAGAAAAGACGAAATGGTAGTCTTCCGTAGTGTTGAGTTATTAAGTCATTCTTATTTACACGCTGAAGGATTTTACATCACTGAAACAGGAGAACAAAAAGCATACTTTCACATAGGGCCAAAATTTGGTACAGTAAGTAAAACAGCTGTAAACGAGGCAGTAAAAGAGTGTCGTCAACGTGGCGATGCCGGTTGGTTAATTATACTCGGATTTAGTTTTGAAAGTGATATTGAAGGTAGCACCCAAACAATGAGTATGGGTAAATTTGAAGTTACTAAAGTGCGCATACACGATGATTTGTTACAAGAAGGGTTAAAAAAGAAACCTGCAAAATCTGCAGCAAGTTTTGTAACCATAGGAGAACCTGATATTGAACTTATTAGAAAGGGCAAGGACGTTCAGGTAGAAATCCAAGGGCTAGACATTTATGACCCAATTAAAGACGAAGTAAAACCAAGAAACGTACACGATATTGCATATTGGATGGTAGATGAAGATTATGATGGTAGCAACTTTGTTGTAAATCAAGTTTTCTTTTGCGGCGGCGATAAATCCGAATTTGATAAATGGAAAAAAGGACTGGATAGTTTAGCGAAGGATAGCACTAAAAAGAAAGTGGAAAAGACATTGAAAGTGGAAATAGATGATGAAGCATTCGACCGGTTGTATGGTCATATTTCCCATCCAATTCAACTAAAACGAGCAGGCCAGAAATTGGCTGTTAGAATCATTAGTCAGTTTGGAGAAGAATGTACAAAAGTTATATCTGTTGATTAATTATGTCTTTTTGGAGAAGGGGGTGAGCGGAATTGGGGGATGAGGAAACCGCAGGTTTGAACTACGTTCATAATCCCCTTCGGGGAGGTTGAGGTATAATATTATTCAATTCAATATAGCTTTTAATAAGAAAAGTTAATCTGTCTGGTGTTGAGTCTCCAATATCTTGATAATGTTTTGAAACAAACTCTTCCACCGGTAAATTATTGACTTCTTGCTTCCAGTTTATACCGGTAGGAGAAAATAATTTCTCTAATCCCTCAAGATTAACTATTCTAGTGAATTCATCCTTTGAATTATTTTTATTTTTCAATTTTGATTCAGTTTGATTTTCTTGCCCCAGTATTTTACTAGTATTATTAAAGTTATTAGAATTAGTACTTTGTAAATTAGTATTTGGTAGGTTAGTACTTTGTATATCCCCCTTTTTCTGAGATGTCGTGTTCTCGACAGTTTGGTTTTCCGACATATCGGATTTTGGGATGTCGGTGAAAGGAACTTCCCTAACTTCGTAATGCCAAGATGAAAATTTACCATTCTGCATTTTAACTCTATGCTTCTTTAAATAACCTTTCGTCTCTAATCCTTTCCAGGCGCTATCTATTTTTTTATCTGAAATGCAGCCACTATAATACTTCTTAAAATAATCTTTATATATCACCCAATCATCTGGCAAGCTCAGAATGTGAAATAAAATTGATTTTTCGTCAGAAGTTAAACTAGTAGATGTGATAAGCGAATTTAAAATCACGGTGTAGTTTTTTGTTTTCTCTACTCTTAGGAAGGTTGTACTGTTGCCCATATAAAATTAACCCCAAATGAAAAATGTGTCCCTTCCCTACACAAATCTCACCGGGGTCTTTTTAAATGTCTTTAAGTTGTTGTTGGAAGGGATAATTAAAACATAAACTAAATTTTTTACAAAGTCAAATGGTCTTGTACTACAATTTGAAGTATTTATAGATATGAAGAAAACAAAGAAAATCAATATTAGACTAACTGAACAGCAGCTTAAAACCCTTATTGATGAATCAATTAATAAGAACAAATCCAAGTCTATATTAATCCGAGAAATGATTGAGGATTATAAAATATTTTGCCGTAAATCTACCGCAGATGAAAAAACTGTCTAAAAGTCAAATATCCTTGATTGATACATTAGAATCCCTAATTCGAAGTGATTATTTCAAAAGATTAATATCTCAGGAATCAATCCCCCCCGAGTTTAGCAAGCTAGTTTTAAAAAACTCAGAGACCGGTCTTGCAATACAGACCGTAAAGTTGGTCGCTCCGCCAATCGAGGATTTCAATATCGAAGAAAAAGAACTCTTGTTACTCATTACTCAACGACTAGGCCATCTTGATTATCCATCAGATATCCTTACCATCAATACAACCAAAGATGATTTTTTAAATCTAATTGCTTTTGTAATTCGCGAAGCTCGTTTCTTCAAAAGCGAGTTATTTTAACAAAAATCTAGCACTTAGACTTTTTAGAATTAATTTTTCATCGAATTTCACAAATCTTAAACGAACGTTTGGCATTTGTTAAATTGGCGCTTACATTAGCCTAAACATCATTTTTTATGGAAAAATTTGTAGGCTATATTCGTACATCCACAGGTCGTCAGGTATTGGGATTAGAAGAACAAAAGTCCAGGATTAACCAATTTATTGAAACTACTTCAGGAGAACTTGTTGAAATTATTTCAGAGCAGGAAACTGGCAAAAATAATAACAGAGAGAAATTAAACATAGCCCTCAACCTATGCGTAAAAAACGGTTATACTTTATTATTCACAAAATTAGACCGCTTATCAAGAGAAGTAGAGTTTCTTTTTACATTAAGAAATAAAGGAATTAAACTCAGGTGTATTGACTTGCCAGAGCTCAATACATTGACTTTAGGCATTTTTGGTAGTGTAGCGCAATGGGAGCGGGAGCTTATCTCAAACCGCACCAAAAGTGGCTTAAAAGAGATTAGCAAAACTCGAAAGCTTGGCACCCCATCAAATTTAACCAGTGAGGCAAAAAGGAAAGGAGTTGAATCAATCATTAGGAATAGAATTGAAAATGAGAACTGGAAACTTGCAAAGACATTTATTGAACATTTCCAAATGAAAAAAGGGTATACTTCTTTGACCGAAATATCAAAGGAGCTGAATCTAAATGGCTACCGGACTAGAAGAGGATGCTCATTTTCTCCTGAGATTGTTAAAAGGCTGATTGGGAATTAAACTATTAGATGAAATGACACGAAGTACCACTCCTTCAATTTTCCTAGTAACCTTTGCTTTTTATTTTGATTAACTTTGTTGAATATATTCAATAAAAGTAGATTCAAAAGAAATCTTTTGCAAATTGTTAGAAAGTTTAATTTCGGAATCACTTTTTTGATAATTAAACCAACTTACACAGCTATTAGACCAGCTGTTCATCAACTTAAATAATTTTTAAATGCAAAGATTTATTTTGCTATTATTCGCATTTCTGTGTTCTACTAGTGTCTTCGGGCAAAACAACTTTAAGGTCATCATCAAAGATGCTGAAACAAAAGAACTACTGATAGGAGCAACAGCAATTCTTGAAGGTTCTAAGAATGGTGCAACTGCTGACCAAAATGGCTTTTTAGAATTAAAAAATATACCGAATGGTAAGCAAATTATTTTATTCAGACATATTGGTTATGAAGTAAGAATTGACACTTTATATTTTCCATTAGCACAGTCCGATACACTAGAATTATTATTAAATTCTGAGAACGAAGAAATGGAAGAAGTTGTAATAACTTCAACTAGGAGCAGCCGAACTATTGCAGACAATCCAACGAGAATTGAAGCTATATCAGGTGAGGAATTAACAGAAAAGGGCAATATGAAGCCTGGCGATATTCGGATGATGC
>SXGQ01687907.1_pt1 | contig 69201 bp, 116 predicted proteins | sample 3178371 | NCBI WGS metagenome assembly SXGQ01 (sample SAMN11356859, study PRJNA531348) | freshwater metagenome | isolation source: freshwater sample F1-20 | place: China: Fuxian Lake, Yuxi | collected 2017-12-25 | reverse complement strand
GGTTTTGGGTCATCTGTTGCTGTTGGGCAATATCAAGATGATACCTATATAACTGATAGTCAAGGTGCAATAAATGGTGGTAAAGCTAAAAATATTAAATATTACAATACAGCTTCTGGATATCCTAACGGTAGTGCTGCAAGGCACTTAAGAACAATAGCAAATGGTCTTGCTACCTTAAATGTTCGATTTACTCACTCTACTGGTGTTAAAACACAAAATGCAAAACTAAGAATATATGACAGATCTAGCATAGCTAATGAAGCAAGTGGTGTGACAACAAAAGTTGCAGAACTTATTCATCCAGCTTCAAATGAGGATTTGGTAGGTTCTGGAAGTAATACTTGGTCAACACCTGGTGGAACTGGATATATGAGTCTCGCTAATTCACCTGGGACATCTGGTTTAAGCCCAAGCGGATCTAATACTGTTGACACTAGACATGATTGGTATTTAGCTTTATCTGCTAGTCCAGATACGATTGGGTCTAAAACTCAGTACGCTCTTTGGATTGAGCTTGAGTATCTCTAAGAGCTAGTTCTTTTTTAAGAAGAATATAAAGATCCTTTGACCAATTGGTATCAAAACCTTTTAGCCAAAGGATTTCTTCTTTTATTTCATCTATTGTCATAGATTCAATATTAAGGCACTTCATCTACATTACCGCCCTTGTACTTAGACCAACCATTATGTGGGCCATATGAGCCATTTTCACGGTCTGGTTTGCCGTTAGCATCAAGTTTTCTAACTGGGAAAATTCCAGATCCATCTTGTTTTTGTCCAAAGTTTAGTCTTGCCCTACATTTTGGATTAGAACAACTCATTTCAAAATATTCATAAACTTTTTTATTTTTTTCCACATTTCTAGTTTTTGGAACTACATCTTCTCCACCACAAACTCCACACTTTTCTTCATTGAGTACTTCAGCAAGAGTTGCGATTTCTCTAAAAAGATCTTTTACAGACTCGCATTCAATTTCTACAGTACAAATACTAAAAGGTACAATTGCCTTCATTACTTTCTCCAATTAGGGTTATAACCCTTATACTTAGGGTTAATTGATGCATTATTACGCTGAAGCTCAGATAGATGGGCTATAATAGCCACCGCTGACCTATAAGGAACTTCCTCCAACCTACCATTAAAGCTGAAGCTTTTTGAGTCACCCAAATAAACAGGAATATTTATATCGTTCCTGTTACATAAAGTTTCAATAAAACTCATTTGAGTAGCCGTTATTTTTCCATTAGACCCGTTTTCTTCGGCTGGAACAAGACCAGCTTCTTCTGCTGCAATTATTTTACGCAAGCGAAGCAGTTTTCTTAAAGCTCGTCCTTCAGCCCTAGTTTCTGCAACTGCTGATGCAAATACTGCAAATCTTGGGTCACAATTACCAGAATAGCAATCTGCTATACTTGTTTGCTCAAATGTCAAATTAGAGCCATTTGTACTTTGAACAATTACAGTATAAGAGACAACACATCGCCCATCATTGTCTAAATTTGGAGATTGAATAATCTCTGCTTTTCCAGAAATAATTGGGCCTATTAAAAGTTCAGCAACTCGTCTTAAACCGTCAACGGTTGGATTACCATCAACTAATTCATCTTGCTGAAAATGTGAAAGAACATGTTCATTCCATTCTGGACTATTGCTATTAATTTTTTCTTCTATCACTTGCAATTCTTCTGCTGTTTTCTTAACCATTTTTACTCCAGTTCGTACAATCCTTCCGATGATCCTTCTTTTATTAATTCTAGCGTATTAAGAACTTTTTTCAAGATAGTTCTCATATAAAAACCAGAACTGTTACCATTTACATTTTTTATTCTTATCAACTTTATTCCAGAATTCAATAGACAACCTGTTTTTTTAGTGTCACTTTTTAATTGTTTTTCATATTTCTCTGTTCCCCATATAGCTTTAAAATGAGTTGGTCCATCAACCTCTATTCCTGTTTTGTATTCTGGGATATAAATGTCTATATGTTGTTTTTCTCCTATAACATAAAATTCTTTGTGAAAATCTGCTTTAATTTCATTTTTTCTTATACCATTAATTAAAAATTTTTCCAGTTTAGATCCATTTTCCGCAGCTTCTCGAACAGATTCTGCTGCTTTTTTTTGCATTTCTTCAACTTTACTTAAAGGCATAGCATCCCAATTTTTTTTTGAAATAATAGATCTTCTTTCTCTTTCAGTTTTATCCATATTTTCCCAAGAATTTGCTATAGAATCACTTATTTTTATTTTTGTTTCTTCTGTTAATTTTTTACCTTTGGTTGGATGAAAACATCTTCCTGTTGCTAAAGCTTTTGCTTGAGCTTCAGATTTATCTCTTAATGGTATACCAAATGAAACTAATGCTCTTCTTATCTTATTAGGATAAGTTTTAAAAATTTCTGCTATTTCATAAGTTGATTTTTGTAATTCAACATAATGTTTATGTAAAATTTCATATGTTAACTTTTTCATGTTTTTTTCCTATGATATTATCTAAATCAAAATTATATGCTACCTTTGGCACAATGTTCCATGAATCACATATTGATTTAGCGTGATCCTCACTTCTTGCAATAAGACGAACTTTTTTATTTGCATAAATGTTTAACATGCTTTCGTAATCATGGACACCATAAATCCATTCTAAATTCCAAACATAAAAATAAACAGATTTAATTTTTGGATTTAAAATCATATTTTTAGCAGAATATAAACATGTTGCTATATGATAATCGGCATTTGAATACCACATGTCATAATATGTTAATATGCTAAAACCAAAACTTTTATTTAAAAACATTTCTTTGTTTGAATAAACAGTAATATTATGTTTTAAACATTGATTTTTTATATCAAAAAGAATTTGATCTTTTTTAATTTTATTTACAGCAATTGCTATTTCCACTAAATAATTCCTCTCTCAATATGCCTGTTGTGTTAACTGATGAATTTAATATTATATGATCTTTCATAACAGAATATATTTCCTGATGTTTTTCTTTTGGTGCTAAAATCAACATTGTATTTTCATCCATTTTTCCACCCCAAGCACCAGCAAGCCTACAGTCAGAATAAAGCTTAAATATAAATTCATTTGCAGAATTAGGGTCGAATTTTACTTTTATTCTCCAGTAAGAATCTATTAGTTTACCCATAAATTTAAGATCATTATTTATATAACATTCATAAGCGTCTTCAACCATTTTATTAACGGTTTCAATGTTAAAATCTTCTATTGGTTTTATTTTATCGTATTTAAAGTATTTTCTTTTTATATGGAAAATTAAAAGATTTTCAAAAAAACTATTGGAAACATTTAATCTTGTATTATTCCAACAAATTGAACTTTTATTTATATAATTAATATTTCCATATATAGATGTATAGCAAGAGGGGAAATCATCGTCTTGTATTAAGTTTATTAATTTTGATTTTATTGTAGTGTAATTTTTAAAACATCTTTTATAAAAATTCTTTGTTTTTTTATCTACGAAGAAAGATTTGACATTACCAAATTTACTCAAATAGCTAAAATTGCAAGATGAAAAAATCATGCATTTATTTGAATATTCTCCAATTATAGAGATTGGTTTTGGTACTTTATATATTATCATTAATTTTCCAAAATTTTATCTATAAATTCAATATTTATTGTTTCAAGATGTTCTTTTGGGTCAGGATCTTTTGGTTCTAGGTAAAAACATTCATGTTCTGAAAATACAACTTCTTTATCATTTAACGATCCTATCGATCCTTGAGTTATATAGTCTATGCTCTTTTCTGGATAGTTCTCATTATATATTGGATGTTTTTTGCATTCTTTAACCAAAAAATTGCAAAAATTTGAAGAATATTCACTTATTGCTTCTTGAACATAAGTTGGAATTAAATATGAACGCATTTGCAAAATTTTATCAGAAGAATTTATTTGGTCACAAAAAGACTTGAATGATTTTCCATAACATATTGATCTTGGACTAGAATATATTCTTTTATTTGAAGAAAATTTTTCACATATTGCATAGGCAAGTTTTTTGCTTTTTGTTATAGAATCTATTTTATAATATTCTAAAAGTGCTTCATTATTTATTTTTATTATTTTAGAACATATTCTAGCAACATAATTTTCAACTTCTCTTGATATGTTTCCACATTTACCGTCATCTATAACTATTACAGTATATTCTGTATTGTTCAACTCTTTGCTCATCCACCACAAAGACTTTTTTATAAAATCTGGAGATTGTCCATATCCTAATAAAATGCTTAATACTTCTTTATTAGATCCGTCACAACATTCATACATTTTATTGAGTCCTCCTTAAATCCAGCAATATTTAGTATATCTGAAACTCTATGGTGTGACAAATGATTATTCTTGATGAATTGAGAATTAACTTTTACATTTTCATATGCCATTTCTGGATTTCTAATTATGTTCAAAAGATTTTCAAAAAAATCTTCTTCTCTTGAAAAACACAAAGATTTATCAACTAAAAAATTCTTTAACCATGCACTATTATATGAGATAACAGGTCTATTACAAACATATGTATATAGTGGCCAACTTTTATTATTAAATTCATCTACATACAATGACATAGTTGAAGAACAAATAGCATCTTTTATTTTTTCTGATTTAATTTTTCCAAGATATGTTGTAAAAGGCCACTTGGTATTTCCCCAACATTTTACTTTAAGAACAGAAAAACATTTTGAAAAAATTGACTCTTCAACATAATCCCCAACATAACAAATGTCAGATATCATGTTTATATTTGTTTTTGGTCGTAAACATAAATAAAAGTCACAAGACTCTTCTATAAAAAAAGATTCAACATCTTTATTTTTTGAAATATAAAATACATTTTCTTGATTTTTTATTTTTTGTTTATCTTCTTCAGAATCTATAAAAATAAATGTTTTACAATATGGATTATTTTTTATTGCTTTGCAAGATGCTCTATTTAGCAAAGATGAGTGTGTTATGAAAATAATCGGTTTTTTTTCCTCAAAAGCATCAAGTATTGCTTTTTCTTTTCTATTTAAAAATAAGAAATTATACCCTATTGAAGAAAATGCTTTTCCCCATCCGTGTAATTCCTTTTGATTTAATGGATATTCAATGTCACATAGAATATTCATTTAAGCTCTCCTTGCTAGTTTTTTTGCTCTGTTTATATCTTTTGATGTGTCTATTTCGACAAGTTTCCATTTTTTATTTATTTGTGGTTTTATAATACCGCCCATGTCAATTACATCATTTAACAATTCAAAGGAAAATTTTTTTTCAGATGTTTTTAAAGATACCAACTTTTTAAAAATTTCAATTTCTTTTCCAACAAGATAAACTATTTGACCCCACTTTGGATTTAAGCCATAACAAAAATTTGTTATTTTTCCTTCAACTATATTTACTCCAACTTCTGAAGATCTTTGACCAACATTTGTATCTATGGCAATCCAAGATGAATTTTTAGATATAGAATTAAATATTTCATCAGTAAAAACAAGATCTCCATTTACTATTAAAACTTTTTTACAAGTAAATTTATCTAAAGCTATTTTTATAGATAAACAAATATTTGAAGTTTTATATTTTTTATTTTCAACACAACTTATATCTTGATCAATTATTTCAAATATTTTTTCTTTTTGAAAACCACAAACTACAATTATTTTTGATTTAGGAAAAAAGTTTCTTAATATTTTTATTTGTCTACTTAAAACACTTTCATCTTTATCTATTCGTATTGATGCCTTTGGGCCATAAGCTTTCATTCTTTTGCCAAGACCAGCAACAGGAATAATAATGCACATATCATTTGTCATTTTTAATTTTTTCTATTATCCTACTCCAATTTTTAACCCATACATCATTTGAAACATTGTTTGTAGAATTATGTTTTCCTGTTCTAATGATAGACAAATTTTTTGGTATATGATAGCCAATAAAATGTTTTGACATTTTTATCCACATATCCCAATCTTCTGCAACACGCATAGTTTCATCAAAAAGTCCTATTTTTTCAAAAACATATTTTGGAACTAAGCTATTTGATGGCATTATACATTCTTCTAGTATTCTTTCAGAACAAAAATATTCCTTATGTTGTTGATAATTTATGTTATTTTCATAATCAAAATTTATATAATCACAATATACAGCACCAATAGAACCCCACCCATTAATTAAAGCTGTTAATGTTTCTTTTAATTTACCATTTATATGCATGTCATCAGAATCTAAAAATGAATAAATGTCAGTATTTTCCCAACAAAACTTAATACCAACATTTCTTGCAGCAGATGGGCCTCTATTTTCATTGCAAGCTATCAATATAACTTCAATATCAGAATTCTTATATTTTCCTTTTATTCCTAAAATACCAGATGATTCACAAGATTTTGGATCTGATAAAAGATCATAAACTTTTTTTGCTGAACCATCATTAGATCCATCGTCAACAACAACTATTCTTTTATTAGAATAATCATCGTTAACAACACTATCTATAGCATCTTCTATCCATCTACCATAATTATAATTTGGTATTATTATGGATACTATTGGTTTTTCATGCAAGGACATATTTCTTCACATTTCTTGATTAAATGCGTTAAATTGCTTTGTACTGCTAAATAATTTATTTTTTCTAAAAATGTATGTGCTGGTTTATTATTTTCTTCTTCAATGAAAGCTTCTTCATTTCCTCTAAGAGCATTAAAAGCATATGTTTGATATACAGATCCATTGCCTTCTTCATCAACACCATTCAGCACAATAAATCTTTTCATTTGATCACAAATAGCTTCGTCAATTTCTTTAACAAAAGTTTTTGGAATATCAAATCCAACATTAAAAGTTGCAAAATAGGTAGATTTACTTTTTTGAACAGATAAATTTATAGCCCTAGAACCTAACCAGTATTCGTCTAGGATTTGTTTTATATTCCATTTAAATTCACATTTTAATTCATTTATTGCAGAAATAATTTGTGAGGGTTTAATATTTCCAGATATGCAAAATATTACTTCATAAAATTTAACATCTTGATTAGATATTTGTTCGATTGTTTTTTTTAATCCATCTTTATTTTTATCAGTAACATTTATAACCGCAGTAATTTTTGGAGACATTTGCTTTCTAGTTAATTGCATACTTTCTTCAATACTTTGATTAGCAGCAATCATAGATGATTTAGTTCTATAAGCCATACAAGCATGTTTTTCTAAAACAAAAAATTCTTTGTCATTATCATAAGATTCAACAACATTTATATTATTGTTTTTTAATTTTTCTAACTTGTTAAAATGACAACCTGTTTGTGTTTTTCCAGACTCTTCATAAATTGCATAAAAACAATCTTTACAACTTGTATGCAGATTACTCACTTAACTCTCCTAATTTTAATATATGAAATAAAGCCATCTCTTTTACAATATTCTATTTTAGAATTAATTGATGTAAAAAAGTTTTTGAGTTCCACTAATGATAAACCAGATTTAAAAAATTGCCAACCTTCATTTTGTTCACCATAAATCAGCTTTTTCGCATCTGAAAAACTTAATTGATCAGTAGTTAAAGCCCTACATATTTCTACAAAATCAAAAAAACATATTGTGATTGTACCATCGTATTTTAATTTTTTGTACCAATTAGTTACAACATCTTTTATTTTATTAAACTCAATATAATTTAAAACATTTATCGCTAATATTTCATCTGCTTCACCATCATCTACAATAATGTCTATATTTTCTGGATGACAAGTTTCAAATTTATCATTTTTAATAAAATTTGTATTTATATAACCATTCAAATACTCATTTGAATTACCAAAACAAATATTTATTTTCATTTTATTTACCTAAAGATCTGTTTAAAACATAATCCCATTTTTTTGTAAATGTTTTTAAACAAAATTTATCAATAATTGTTTGTCTAGCATTTTTACCAATTTCTCTACACATGCTTGGGTTGTTTAAACAATTTTCTAAATATTTTCTAATTTCATTTTTATCATTAGAAGTAAAACCATTTTTTCCATTTTCTATAAAAGAATCTATCATTTCGTTTTTAGTTGATACAACACAACATCCGCACGACATAGCTTCAAGCAAAGTAGTTGGAACTGGACTATGTATTGATGTATTTAAAAATATAGAGTTTCTGTTATAAATGTCAATAAGTTCTTCTGTGTTTTTTGCTGGCTTAGAAAGATTTGGTGTATCACCAACAACATAAACCGGAAGATCTTTTGTCACATCTTTCCACAGAGTAAAACCACATTCGTAATCCCTATTTATCCAATCATTTACAATACTTAAACATTGATTTTCTCTTTTTATATTTTTATTATGAAACAGAGAATTATTAATTCCGTGATCTATAACATAATAAGCATAATTTGCCTTCCATGTTTTTGCAGAATATTCTGATATAAATATATTGGTATCACCAATCATGTCTTTAAATTTTTCTCTTTGCTCAAACATTTCAGTATGTTCAATACAAACAAGTGGAATATTTAAATATTCTGCTATTTTAGAAGCCAAGTTAAATTGGACAAATTTGCTTTGCGATATGATTAAATCAAAATCTATATATGTTGGTATATCTGTAATTAAATCTATATTATTTAGCATTATATGATTTTTAGGTATATCTGAAAAATTTAAATTCCAAGATTTAATTTTAGGATTGTTTATAACCCAAAAATTTGCGTTAACATCAGACATATTAGACTGATATCTTTCATGTGTAGAAAATGTCAATACATTAAGTCTTTGACCATCTTTTCTGGTCGAAGATCTTAGTATAGAATTAACATTCTGATACATTATTCACCAAGCTGTTCTATTATGTATTTAATTAAACCATGTCTTTGAACATCTTCAGATGTCAAGAATACCTTACCTATATCATTGTGGTCAAGTCTGTCAAGTAACCAACCCATTGTATTTCCTTCAGAGTGTGGTAAATCAGTTTGTGTATGATCGCCACATATTATGACTTTAGAATGTTCACCAAATCGTGTAAGAAACATTTTTAATTGTCTTCTAGTAGCATTTTGTGCTTCATCTAAAATAATTGCAGAACTATGGAATGTTCTACCTCTCATTATTTCTAAAGGACATATTTCTAAAACTTCATCTGTTTTTATTTTACGCATTTTTGTTTTTGTCATAAATTTTCCAAATACTTCAAGCATAGCTGTCATAAATGGTTCAGTTTTTTCTTTAAGATCACCAGGAAAAGCCCCTAGTCTTTGACCACATTCAACTAATGGTCTAGCTATAATTATTTTTTCTATTTTTAAATCTAAAAGCATTTCTGCTGCTATACCACAAGCAATATATGTTTTTCCAGTTCCTGCAACACCAGAACATATTGTCACAGTTTTGGAGTATACTGAATTTATGTATTTTTCTTGGTTTTTTGTTTTAGGTTTTAATTTGTTGCTGCTAATACTCTCTTTTTGTTCATCTACAGATTTATCTCTTTCATCTCTCCAAGAGATAGCTTTTTCTAATTCTGCATTATTAGCCTCTTCTAACCAGTTCTGTTTTCTTTTCTTTTGCGACATTTTTTAATACCTCAAGGAAGATTGATCCAACTTTTTCATAGGAGAATTCATAAGCACGATCTAAAGCATTTTGAGCTTTTAACCTCCTTATACCTTCCTTTTCATAACATTCTCGCATTTTTCTTTTTAAATCCATAATATCTACAGAAAACCATGTTTCGTTATATGTGTATATATCATCAACTTGTTTATCCGCAGCAAATATTGGTTCATCGTGACCTTCAACTAACCAACCAACAGAATCATCTATGTATTCACGATAACCAGTACAATTAGTTACTATTGGAGTTTTTCCAAAAGCCATCGCATCAAAAGCTGGTATACTCCAAGCTTCTCCATAAGATGGCTGAACAAAAGCGTCACATGTATAATGAATTCTATTTATGTCATCATCTGATATTCTTTCTGTCATACTAATGACTTTAGGTGGATTTTTAATCGAAAGTCCGTCAAGTATTTTTCCACAGTAATCATAAAATTCATATGTAGACTTATTTGTTTTAACAAATAAACAAACAGGTTCAGATTCAGAAAATTCTGTAAAGTAGGCTTTTAATAGTGCAGAAAAATTCTTTCTTTTTGTCATCTCGCCTATCGTGTAAAAAATAAAATCAGAACTTGAAACTTGAGATGTTATTGTTTCAAGTTTTTCATATTTTTCTACATAATTTGAAAAGTTTCTAGCATGTGGAACTAAATGTAATGGTGTTGTTACACCACTATTTATGCAAGAGGTGATCATTTGATTGTTTATAACTATGTTTGCATCCATTAAATTTAAATAATTTTTCCATCCAGACATTTTAAAATTGCTAGTTTCATAAGCAAATAATCCAATGTTATAATCAAAGTTTCCATTATATTGCATATGAATTGGTAAAACATGCTGTATAACAATGTCACAATTTTTTGAACTTTTAGATTCAAGCTTATTTATGATTGGATTAGGTTCGTGGTTTACATTATTCAACTTTAATGGTCTACAAACAACATCTATTCCAACAGAATCTAAAGATAAAATATAATCTTCTGCTGCTTGACCATATCCTGTTCCGTCACGATAAACACCTATGTAAAGAACTTTCATTTTTTTACCCTTAAAGACTCATAATGATTATAAGAATCAAATATTGAATTAATTTCTTTTAATATTTTTTGTTTGTCTTTCATTCTGTTATTTAATTTAAACAAATATTTTTGTTTAATATTTCCTAAATTTATTGGCATCTTTTCAAATATTTTTTCAATAATATCATTATTGGAATCAGAGTCTTTAAAGTCTTTTGGGATTTCAACAAACTTTGCTGGAGAGTTCCAGCTATTTTCATGATCTATAGAGTAAAAAATGTTTTTAATTTTATTGAATGTATTTTCATAGTCATAATGTTTTACAACTAATTCTCTGGTTTTTTTAGATATGGCACTTCTTACAGCGTATGGTTTTTTAAAAAATTCTATGCAAATGTCAGAAAAACTAGAATTGTCTGGCAAAGCAAACTTTCTATTTGTTTCAACTTCATATGTGTATCTTTGTACTTTTATTGGATATCCTTCCAACTTTTTAACTATATCAGTCATTGCACTATAGTCTACAGCACAAACCGGAACACCGCATGATGCTGCCTCGACTAAAGGCATACCAAATCCTTCTGCACAAGAGTATTGCACATAGAGATCCATAAGATTATACACCATAACCATATCATCTCTTTTTGACCCTTTTGAAACCCTTGGGAATGTACAATTAATGTTTTTACAGTTATTACATTGAATAATTGCTCCAGAAAATGATGAAATTGATAATTTAAAACAATTGTTGCAATTATAGGAAAAAAGAACCTTGTTAGATATGCTTGGTCTTTCAGCTATAAGTCTAGGTATATTCCATCCAACATCTGGATAAGTTGTATGAAGATACAAAAAACTTTTTTCAGAAATTTGTTTAGGTGCTTTAATTAAAAAATCAGAAAAAGCATCAAGCAAATCTGGGATAAGTTTTCTTTTTTGATTTCTCATCACAGAACCAATAATTAAAGATTCTTCATTTATCCCATTTTGTTTTTTAAATTCTATTTTATTTTTAACTGGAATAAAATTTTTATCAAAACCTGGAGATGCAGAACCTAAAATATTTATATCTGTATATATATTTCTTAATTCTTCTGCTGCCCAATCGGAATATGTAAATATATAATCTGCCCTACTTATAGTATCAATCCAATCTATGTCTAAAGGCAAAGCGTCAACAGTAGGCATGTATACCCATTTAAAATTGTTTCTTAATACAGAATTACCAATAAATTCATCAACCCAAGGATCTCTAAATGACCAAACGATATCTGGTTTAAAATCTATCAAAACATCATTAAATATATCTTGTCCAAAAATATTTGATTTTTTTGGAACAATATAACTTTTCCAAGGTATTTCATTTGACCTATTTTTATTTCCATGACAGCTTATCTCAGCAAGATCAAAGTCCTTCGTGTCATAAAGCCTTTTCATAATCTGATATCCATAATTTGAATAACCAGAATTAAGATAGGATGCTTCAGTAACAAGAAGGACTTTTCTTTTTTGCATATTATATTATTTCTTCTTCATCAGAATTTTCTATATTTGAATAACTATCCTCTTGTTTTTGATCTACATACCAAAATTTTTGAACAAGAAATTTTATTTTATATCTATTTTTACCTGTGTCTTTATCAATCCAATTGTCTGTTTTTGCAGAAGCATGTATAAGTATTCTAGATCCTTTTTTAAAATATTTATTAATTAAATCAGCAGTTCCTTCCCAAGCCACACAGTCAATAAATGTTATATCTGTTTTGTCTTTATTTCCAGTATTTGGATTTCTGACAGCTATAGAAAAATTTATTACGCTTTTTCCATTTTGAAGTTGTACAAATTCTGGTTCTCTAGTTAAACGACCCATAAAACTACAAATATTCATTTTTGCTCCTAAATTTGAAAAACTTTTTTGATTAAAAGAGAATCTGCACCCCTGCTTTTTTCACCATGAATTAAAACGGTGTTGCCCTCTTTTAACAAAGACCAACTATCTTTGTACGAATCTGGAAAACATATAACATCATCAAGTTTTCCAGTTGAATCTGATACAGATAAAAAAGCCATTTTAGATCCTGGAGATTTTCCAGCTTTTGTAACAACTTCTTTGCATCTTCTAATTTCAACTCCAAAAACCATAAATCCAGTTTTTCCATTTAAAAATTCTTTACATGTTGTGTTAACTTGTGCTGTATCACATGAATCAATAGCATTACAAGTTAAAGATATTCCAAGTGCGTCTTTTTCAGACCATATAATCCATTGTGGAAGATCAATATGTGGTGATGGTGGATTAGTTAATAGATTAGATAAATCTTTTAAAAAGAGTACCCTGTTTTGATTAGAGCAACCACCGTTTTCTTTTTTAGGTTTTGCTGCTGAATATATTAGTCCAGCAATAGTTGATTCTGTATAGTTTATTTTAATCCATTCTCTTTCTTTGTCCGTTAATTGTATCCAAGAATTATACTCAGCTAAAAGTTTTTGTCTACATGTATTATATTTTTTAAATGCACCAACTGATATTAGTTTAATTATAGTTGCACTAGGTATTTCATCAGAACAAAAAACCACAAAACTTTCCCATGTATTTAATTTATCTTTGTTTTTTTCAAAGCAAGATTTTAATTTGTTAAACTGTGATTCTCCAATGCCCTTAACATCTGTAATTCCAAACCATATATTTAAACCATCAGTCCAAAAATTTTTATTTAATTTAAAAACATCTGGAGGTAAAACATCTATGTTAAATTTTTTTGCATCTTCTATAAGATCCATAATTTCAAGTTGAGAATCAATTTTATCTTTTGCATAATATAACCAACTGCAATAAAACTGTACTGGAAAATGGCTTTTCAGATAAGCAGTATCATATCCGGTTAAACCATAACAACAACTATGACTTTTATTAAATGAATATCTTTGGCTTTGTTCAATCCAACCAAATATTTCTTCTGCTTGTTTTTCGCTTACTACTTGAGCTTTTTTAGCACCATCAATAAATAATTTTTTACATTTTGCCATTTCACTTGCCAATTTTTTACCCATTGCTTTTCTTAGTTTATCAGCTTCTTGCAAAGAAAAACCAGCAACAGCCTTAGATAGTTCCATAGCCTGTTCTTGAAAAACTAATGATCCATATGTTGATTTTAAAATTTCATCAACAACAGGATGATATGATTCAACTGGTTCTTCAAAATTTGCCCTTTTGCAATAATGAGCAGTCATACTAATGCCATTTTCGTCTAAAGCTCGAAGTGTTCCAGGTCTAATTAAAGCACCAATAGCAGATAAATGTTCAGCATTTTTTGGTCTTAAACGCTTACTCCATTGTTTACCCAAATCTGATTCAAGCTGAAATACTCCCTTAGTATCACCTCTTGCAAAAAGATCCCATGTAGCTTGACAGTATGGTAAATTTAACGGATCGACATTCATAAGTGGCAAAGCACCATCTATTTTGGATTCTTCAATTATAGGCCAAGAACAGCCACATTTAAATTTGTAACTTTTCATATTTACTTTCTAAATGCATCTTTAAATTTAATCTTTGGAAAAATGCTTCTATGTAACTTTAAAAAATGTAAAATTATATCGGAGGTTTGTAAAACATCCGTAAGTGCGTCATGAGCATTTGCTTTTGACATTCCAAAAAATTCTCTTAATGTATCCATTTTATAATTTGGAACAACTGTAGTATTATCAAACCATAACATCATTATTTCATCAAGATCATACATATTTCTTCTATTTAATAAAAATTGATTTCCGTTTTTGTCTGTATAACCAAGCTCTGAACAAATTCTTTGAAATATAGGCATATCAAAATGTCTTATGTTTTTTCCTGCTGGTATGGGTGCAGACATGTTTCCTTTTCCATTATTAAACATGGAAATAAAATCTGCTAATTTTTTCCAAACAATATCAATGCTTGGTGCTAATTTTAACTCTTCTTTTGTTTTTTTATTTATAGCAAGAGCTTCATCTTGAAGATTATTAAAATCTCTAGGTTTTATTAATGTTTCAAATACTCCGTCCTTGATTGGCTCTAATGTTTTTCTATTTATTGCCATAGCTGCAACTTGTATAACTTCACATTTATTAATGTCTAAAGAGCCAGTTTCAAAATCAAAAACCATAATTGTATTACTATACATTTATTCCTCATTCTCTAAAAGTTGTAAAATTATTGATTCCTCATCATCAGTTAGTATATCTAATTTAAAATTTTCATCATCAGCAGAATCAAAAAATTCTTTTTCAATAATAAAATCGCCATTATTTTTTAAAACAATAGCCTTAAGTATTTTTATAAATTGAACAGAAAGTTGGCTTTTTGAATTTTGACATTCTGACAATGCTTGCACTAACCCCATTTGTTGAGATACTAGTTTTGCTATTAATTCAATTTCTTCTTTTTCACTCATTTTCTTTTCCCTTTAACAAGTTTATACAACCCATTATTTTATCTAAAACTGCAACACCTAAAATATCAAACTTAACCAATCCAATTGATTCTAAGTCTGCCATTTCAAGACCAGCAATCATTTGTTTATTTTTTTTATCATAAATCATTGGGCATATATCTTTTAAAGGAGTATGACTAATAACAATTCCAGCAGCATGTTTTCCTTGACTGCGTTTAGTTCCTTCAAGTCTAATTGCTTGAGAAAATTCTTTTGATAATTTACCACTAATATTATTATGTTCGTCTATTTCACAATATTCTTTAAGTTTTTTTGGAATATTTTCTAATGCCCAACGAATGATTGAAGGTTCGCCACCATCTTCTTTCATTTCTTGTAATTGCTCTGATATTTCAGATTCATCAGGTATATTCTTTGTAATAGAATTACTTTCATCAAAAGAAAAACCATATGCTCTTAAAACATCTTTTAAAGCACCTCTACCCTGCATTCTATTGAATGTTATCATTTGCGAAACATTTTCTTCATTATATTTTGATTTGATGTAATCAATAACTTTATCTCTTTTAGTTATAGGAAAATCGCAATCAATATCTGGAAGACTTACATGTCCTGGAACATTTCTTCCAGCATTATAGAAACGCTCAAAAACTAAATTGTGCTCAATAGGATCTACCTGTGTTATTCCCAAAAGATAAGAAATCATGCATCCAGCACCAGATCCACGGCCTTTTCCTGTTAACCATCCTTGTTTTTTTGCCCAATTGCAATAGTCTTGAACAATTAAAAAATATCCTTCAAGACCAGCTTCATTAATAACAGTTAATTCATTTTTAATTCTATCTATGTAACCTTGAAATTTTTCAGTACCTTTTTCTATATTTGAAAATTTTTCTTTCCATCCATTTCTGCAAAGTTCTTTTAAATATTCTTGTTCACTTTTATTTTCTGGGCATTCAAAAGTTGGAAGAGTTGATTTTTTAGTTAAAGAATAATTCTCACACATTTCTTCAATTAACATACAGTTTTTTAATTCTTCTGGTTCATGCAAAGCAGAAATCTCTTCTGTAGATGGAATATAATATCTATTAGATTTAAAAAAACTAGATAATCCAAAATCTTCGTTTTTATCTAATGAGTATCTAACTTTTGCAAGTGTTGTTTCCATTGATGCACATAAAATTATTCTTTGGTCAGAAGCGTCTTCTGGTTTAGCGTAATGAGCGTCTGGAGTAGCTATTGCTTTGATTCCAGTTTCTTTAGAAAGCTTCCTAAGACATTCAGCAAGAACAACAGAACAATGTAAATTGTCTTTATCAAAAAGCTGTATTTCAATAAAAAAGTTTTCTTTGCCAAAAATATCTTGATGTTTAGAACACAATTTTTTTGCTTCTTTAAACCAATCATCTTTAATCAATGATCTTGCCTCTTCTGGACTAGCACATTTATATGCCTCATCAGGCAAAATGCATCTTGCCAATTCAGTTCCTGGATGACCAGAAAACGCTATTAGATTTTTAGCATGACCAGAAAAGTCTTCTAAATTTAATCTTGGCTTATAGTAGAAATAATCTTTGTTGTTTGATAAAGATGATAGCTTTATAAGTTCAGACCAACCAGATATATTTTTAGCTAAAACACATAAGTGAGAATTTTTACTATTAGTTTTTTCATGTATTGTTGCACTTTGATTGCAAATATAAAATTCACAACCAATTATTGGTTTAATTTCTTCTGCAACACAAGCTTTATTAAAAGAAATAGAACCAGATATTGTGCCATGATCTGTTAAAGCTATAGATTTATGGCCAAGGCTTTTTGCTCTTTTAGCTAACGCTTCTGGTTTTGTTAATCCATCTAAAAGACTGTAATGAGAATGACAATGTAATGCTGTCCATTTATTCATGTGCTATTCCTAAAATTTATTTTCTTAAATATTTTTCCACAATTAAATTTGACCAATTTTCCCAATTTTTATCTTCAATTTTGACAATTTCTTTTTTGAGAAAAGATCCTTCTGCTAATGATTCTTCTTTAACTCTAAAAGATGAATTGTCAAATAAGTTAACACTATAAACAACTCCAAAATGAACAGAGCTAACATCATTTGAATCATCGTTTATAAGTCCAACAAAGTGTGCATTTTTTAATTTTGAAAATTCAACTTCTTCTTCTATTTCTCTTTTACATGCATTAGTTATGGTTTCTTTGTCAAAACCATCGCATGGATTTACATGTCCACCAACACCTAATGACCATAAATCGTGAAGTCTATTTTCAGACCCACTTTTAGATCTTTGATAACAAAATATTGAATCTCCACGATTTATTAAACAGTACGGAATAACTTGTTTGTATGACTTATCGTTTTCTGCTATGTCACGATCAATATAAAACATGTTATCAACAGAAAGAATTTTTTCTCTTAATAATTTTGCATTTTCTCCGATCAAAAAACCTTGAAATGAATCATCTTTTAATTTTTCTGTTTTAAAAACTAAAACTTTTTCACCATTATATTTTGGCTCATATTTTACTTCTTCCCTTAAAACATCTGGAGTTGTAGCAACTTCTTGTTTTTTATTAGAAAGTCCAATATCTTCAAGTATTTCTTCCCATTTCCAATTACCCATTAGATTTCTCCCTATTTGATTGACCACCACCATCGCCATAAGATTTTACAGTATCTTTTTTGGCATGTTTAACATATGCATTGTTAATACCAAGTTGTATTAATTCTTGATGCATATAATCACATATAGAATCATTTTCTGAATCTTTATGTTTTTCTTTGTAAAAGCTACAAAGTCTAAGACATTTCCATTTGTCTTTTCCATAGTCTATAATTCTTGATGGCTTATTGCAATTCTTAATTTTCTCAAATTCTCTTTTAATCATTTCTTCTGTAGTTCCAATGTCTTCTTTTTGAAAACATAAAGAAAAAGGACCACCAGATTTAACAAAAAATATAGTCATAATTATCATTTTTTCATTAGGATATAATTCATTTAAAGCATAATGATATAATCTTAACTGAAAATCATTATATAAGTCTTCATACCCTTTTTCTTTTCCTGTTGACCAATTTTTTCTTTCACCTGTCTTCCAGTCAATATATTCTACTGTTTTTGAATCAACTCTAGTTATTAAATCCATGGTTCCTTTTATTCGTAACTTACCAGAAATTATTTGACCATCTGGAAGAAAATATTCGTAATTAGCCCAAGGCTTATCAATTTCAATATCAAAATATTGCTCTGGCATTACAATATTTCTAGTTAAAGGTGAAAACATTCCATTATTAAATAGGAGAACATCCCATAACCATTTGGTGCATTCTTCAAAATCAACATCTGTCCATTCGTGCATACTTTTATTTTTATAATGATTAAAACCAGCCAATATAGCTGTTTCTGGAGAAACTTCTGATGTTATAAATTCTATGCCTAGTTCAGAATCAGAAAATGAAGCTTTTCCGTTTTGCAAAGAAAGTTTTTTATTTGCCAGTAATTCTAATCCTTTATGTACCACATTTCCTTTTTCTGCTTTTTTATTAGAGTCATCTTTAAATCCAAGATTATAAGTTAGCCAATACTTATGTTGACACCAAGAATATGAAGACACAGAGCTTGATCTCAAATATGTTATTATCATTATTTTATCCATCCAATTTGTTTTAATTTTTCAACAAGAAGGATAGATTGTTCTTGTTTATTCAACTTATTATTGTCTAAAACAATATCAAAAATATTTTGATTATTATCTAATTCTATTTCGCTTATATGTGAATCAGAATAAACCTCTCTAGTTAATCTAACTACAACACCATGGTGCTTTTGTATTTCTTCAACTTCATTTTTAAAACGAACATCTGTTATAAAATTTAGTGCAAATTTATTTTTTCTTATGTTTGAAAAACATGCATCTATATGTATGTTTGGAAACATTTTTCTAGCTATACCAGTTCCAAATTCTTGCAAAAACTCCCTTGCTGTCATATAACCTGTTTTCATTTTGTCTTTATTATAATGAGGAAGATTTTCCCATTTGTATTTTGTTAGCGTATTTTTATCGTCTTCTGTTCCATAAACTTGATTTTTATTTAAACCAAAAAAACTAACGCAAATATCTTTAAATGGTCCAGCAAAAGAATAAAGCGAGGCTTCAACACCAAACAACTCAAAAGAATTATTGTAAAGAAACTCTGCTAAAGTGTCTTTTCCAGAACCTTTTTTGCCAGAAAATCCAATTATCTTTTGAATCATAATTTTTCCATAATTGGTATCAAGAAATCTTTTACTTGATCAATACTCATTTCACCAACATCTTTAAAACCTTTTGGTAATGTAGGTTTAGTTATTTTAAACATTCTTGAGAGAGATGATTGTATATTGTTTCCAGCTTTTAAACCAGCATCATCTGAATCAAATAATAAAATTAAATGTAAAGCACCAGAAGATTCGAGCAATATTTGTTGTGCGTCAGTTAATGAAGATCCAAATACAGCTAAAGAGTTTTCTATTCCAGCTTCATGAATTTTCCAAACATCTCCCGGTCCTTCAACTAGTATTGCAATTCCAGTTTTTTTAATAGAACTAATTGCAAAATTATAATTGTATAAATAATCTTTTTTGGAAAAACCCTTATTGTGACACCACTTTGAATTATGTTTATATACATGACAACCAGTTTCTGAATGATGATATTGATTACATATTTCACATTTTTTATAAGTTGTTCTTCCAGTAAAACCAACAATAAATTTTCCTTCTGCGTCATATACTGGAACTATTACTCTATCTTTAAATATTCCGTTAGTAGCACTTGATTCTCCTACATCATATTTGTTTAAACAATCTTCAGTATATCCTCTAGATATATAATATTTTGATGGTATTTTTAAATTTGATCTTACAAATTTTTTACTCCACTTATTTTGTTTTTCTTTTGATGTTTTTGTGAATATTGAAGACTCTAGAATGTTTTTAGATTTATCTTTTGATGAAGACTTATTTATTGATAAATCATACAATCTTTTTATTAAAAATAATGTTTCTGAAAAAGACGCAACTTTATCTCCATATTTTGACCAGTTATATTTGTTATGACTTATTAAACCTCTCACAAAACCAATACTATTATTTATAAAACTTTTTTCGCAATGATGTGTATAACATATCCAATTACCAACATGTGTATTACCAGATGTAAAAAAATTAAAAGCTGTTTTATTGTCTCCACCATGAACAGGACAAGTTCCAGCCAAGTAATTTTCAAAAAAATTTAGTTCAATGCTAAAATGATTTAACACAACATCAATATTTTCAGAAATTATTTTATTTGCTAATTTAAAGTCAATTTGTTCCTGAGATTTCATCTGGTATTTCCTCTATTTGAAAACCTTGATTAATTCTAGTTGATCTTAATTTATAAAATTCATTTCTTGTTGGGCCTTCTGTAATTCTTCCATATTCATAATTTCCAAATATGTTAATGTAATCACCAGCATCTATTCCTTTACCATGTCTAGCTACAACTGGTATCAATTTTAAATTATAAGATATGTTATCGTCTGAAACACTTTCATCTGCCATCTCTTCTTCTGTTTTACGCTTATAAATTGAAAAATTGCTACATAACCATAATATTCTATCAGATCCTGATGCCACATCTGTATCTTCTCTTGTAATACCATCCCTATTTAATTGAGTAAAGGCTAAACAAGCAACACCATACTGAACCATAAAATTATGAAGACTAGTCATTAAAAAACCTAAAGCTTGATATTCTGCAATATTTTTTGATATTGAACCATCATCCATTAATTTAATGTAATCTAATATAATCAAACAAGGTTTTGCTTTTCCAAATTCGTCTAATCCAACATCTTTTATTACCCATCTTCTAGCCAAGCTTAAAACTTCGTCAAAACTTTTTCCAGCAATTGATTTGTATTTAAAATTCATTGATTTTAAAGTATTTGCAGCATCGTAAACTCTTTTCTTTTTGGAAGAATCTTTTGAAAAAGAACCATTTTCAATTTCTTCAATCTTAATATTGCCAATACAAGCCAGCAATCTATGCCAATGATCTTTAGATGTCATTTCAGTATCAAACATTAAAACTGGTATGCCCTGTTTTGAAACATTCATAGCAACATTGTCTGCAAAAAATGATTTACCAGTCTTCATTCTTGCACCAATTAAATTAACTGTTCCTGGTCTAAGTCCACCACCTATAGCCTTGTCATATATTTTAAAACCAGAAGAAATTCCAAGTTGAGAAATTGGATTATCTTCCAAAAATTTTACATAATCATCTAAACCTTCAGATATTTCTTTTGGGCTTGGATCTTCTGCATTTGAAATTTTAAAAGTCTGATCAAGAACAGTAGATTCAGCAAGAGAAACTATTTGTGAAATAGGTTCATCACCAGTCATACTTGATAGTTCACTTGCACAATTCGATAAATTAAAAGCCAAAGTTTTTGCAATTTGAAGTTTTTTTAATTTTGCTGCTGCTTTTTTAGCATTAACTATTTCAACAGGAAGCAAAGTTAAAGATCTTAAGTACTTAGCTTGATCATCTGTTTGAAAAAACTTTTCTATTTTTAAAGAATTTGCAACCGAAATAATTGAAGGTATATCAGCTTTTGAATCTTTTTCATTAACTATATTTATTAAACATTTATATATTGCAGAAGATTCTGCTGAACTAAAACTATTTTCATCAACGATATCGCAAATTTCAATAAAACAGTCATAACCCTTTTGAAAAAGAGCAGACAAAACTATTCTTTCAGATGCAACATCGCTCATTATCTATCTACTCGAATTTCTAATGCATTTGATGCATGTAAAAGGTGCAGATTCAGTATCCATTGTTTTAAATTTATATTCTTCTTGTGTTAATTTAATTGTATTATTACATCTTGAACATTTTACATCATAAAAATGGTCTGTTTCCTTAAATGGTTTTCTATAATTTTTATTTGAAACAGATTGATTTTTTTCAATAAAAATTGTTTCAAGAGTTAAATCATCAACAAACTTGTTTTCTGTTGGTGGATGCAAAGATTTACTTTTGTTAACAACTTTTTGTTTAACTATATGTGAAGAAGTATTATCTGTAATAATAGGTTTTTCATTTCCATTTATTATTTCTAAAGCTTTTGTAACTAATGACCAGTCATTTTTGCTAATTGCAGTTTTTAAAATGTTAACGAGATTCATTATTTCTCCTTTTTGAATAACCCAAATTTGATAATGATTCTGCAACTTTTTCAAGTCTTATTGGCAAATATTCAATTCTATCAATTCTTGCTTGTATTAAAGTTGAAAGTTTTTTAATTTTTTTTGCATAATCGTTGTCCTTTATACAAAGAGCCATTCTTTCTTCTGCTGAAAAATATCTATAGTCCGAAAGATTATTTGCTATTACGCTTAAAATTTTTTCATTACACCATCTAAGTTTTGTTTTTTCTTTATTTATAACTCTGCTTAAATGAAAAGAAAAGCTATTAAGTAAAACACAACTTTCTAAACATTGCTCACTACTCATTTTTGAAATTTCTTCTTGAGACAAATAAAGATATTTTATGCATGTGAAATCTTTATCTGATGGTGTTGGTGTTAAACCAATTGTTAATTCATATTTTTCTAAAGCCAAATCTATTTTTTGTTCTTCAGTCAAGTTCAATTCTTGATTTCCATTGTTCTGTTGATTCATTAAAAGGCAACTCCACTAAAACTATTCCATTAATCGAACACCATTCTTTCTTCTTATTATCATTCGCTTTAGAAGCCAAAAAATTTAATTGAGTTCCATGAAAAAATGGAATAAACTTATAATGTTGTTCTCCATGAACTTCAATAATTTTATTTCTTAATGGCAACCAAAAGTCAGCATATAAATTTCCAGATCCTGGCAAATGAACTTCTTCAAGTATTCTATCTACTGGATATAAAGATTTAAGCAAATTTCTAGTCTTTATATGTAATTCAGATCTTCTTCTTTCATCGCTTATATCTGGCATTTGACCATAAAATGACCAAGTATAAATTTTTCCATCTAATCCTTTCACTTTCATGACAATAGTGCCTTTATTTCTTCTTCTAAAACTTTAACCCATGATGGATTATCAAGAAGTAGCTTATAAAGTTTTTCTGCACCTTGAGTTTTTACTTTTCTTATCGTTGCATCATCCCATTCTTTTGAATCCAATAATTTTAAATGCCTTTGCATGAATTCTAATGTCATCCAAGCACCAGCCTTATTTATAAGACCAAGTTGACAACCAAGATTGATTGCCTCATATGTATTGTCTATACCAATACCGTATCTGATATAACTATCTACTTCCATTCCTGGAGATCCCAAAGCACATGATTCTATTAACCAATGGACTTGTTGCCCTATTTGTTTTTCTTTACCTTCAACTCCAACATTCCAAGCTTTGTCAAATTTTACTCTCATTTGCACATCTGCTTGATATTGCAATGTTCTTGAACCTTTTTCAGTATAACCGCCATACATTCCTTGCGACTGTGTTAAATGCATAATTGCCCAAACAATACAATTTTGAACAGGAACTATATTAGCTGCTTGTCTACAAAAACCAGCAAATAATTTATTTCCAGCACCCCTATTTTCATAACCTATACCTTCATCCATTTCTTTTTCATCACACAATGAAGAAACGCTATCTATAATTATTAAACTTCCAGGGTGCGTGTTAATTGCTTTAAATGCTAAGTTTAAGTAGTCTTTTGCAGAAAGTATTTTTTCTTGAGTTGATCTATATATTGTCATTTTGTCTAAATTTAAACCAGTTATGCCTTTTAAATTCATAGACTTTAAACGACCTTCTATGTTTAAATAATATACATGTCTACCACCATTCTCTGGTTTTTGGCATTGTGCAGCAAAAGATAGTGCTGTAAGAGTGTTATGGGTAACAATAAAATTATTTGTTAAATATAATCCATCTTTTGTATTTATTGTGATACAAACAGATTCTTCTTTACGAACTTTTTTAATTGATATTATTTTTCTTTCAAATTTATTTTTTCTATTTTGAAGAATATTTAATTTTAATATACAAACATATCTTTTAGAATTTTTGTTTTTGTGAACAGAATAATTTCCTATTCCACCCAATGATTGAATCAATGTTACAATATTTTCTGCTAGTCTTTGACTAGAAACTGTAATTGTTAAACTTTTGTTTTTGGTTACATGACCAGCAACTTTTAAAATACCAAGCATTAGTCTAGTTCTATTATAAATACCATCAAACAAATATTTTGAAGGTATAAACTTTTGATTATTTGAAATATTAAAAAGACCAATTTTTATAAAAGGATTGAAATTTTTAACTGAAACTTTTTTAAGAACGCTATCATAATCTATAAATTTTTTATCGGTTTCAGACATTTCGTTCAAAACATCAAAATCTTTTTCAAGATTTACATAAATTGATTTTTTTGAAAAAATGCCACTTCCAAGAAAAATACCCATAATATATGGAGAAATTTCTTTTGTAGTTTCATTAAATAATGCTGGACTAGAAATTGGTATTGAGTATTTTGCAACTTTTCCAGATTTATAATATATATCATTAATAAAATCTTTTAATTGTCTAACAACAAAATCTTTATGATCTTTTGTTTTAATTGCCCAAAGATGATCTAATCCACATTCTGCAAATGTTCCATCAGAAAAACTTATTCGATAAACATCTTTAATTCCTTGTGGATATATCGCAAGAATTTCCGCTGAACTGCCATCATTTGTACAAACATGTTCACCAATCATTAATTCTCCAATTGGTTTAGGTCCATTTGGAGTATAAACAATAGCAGATATAGGTTGTTCTTTACCGCTTTTTGGATGACCAGAACATGTTACCCAAGAACCTTCTGGTATACCGCCATGCAAACCTAAATTTAAAGAAGGTGAAAGAGGTATGACATGTTTTTCCTCATCTAATAAATCATTTGCGTTTATAGCAATGCCATCGCCATATTGCTTTGTAACTTCTTTAATTATTTTTTCTACTTCATCACTCATTTTCAATATCCTTTAATTTGCTTAATGTTGATTTTTTTAAAACAAAAGATTTTTTAATTGGTAAAACTTCTACTTTTTCAACTTTTTCTTGATCTGCCTCTTTAAATTTATGTTCTTCATACTCTATTAATTTTATTAACCATGGAGCACCCAAAGAAAATATTTTTTTACCTTCACTAGATCTTAAAGCTTTAGAAACTAGTGCTGGATCATATTTTTCTAATAGTTTATTTGCTAAAGAAAGTTGTTTAAAAAATTCTTTTTTCCATGGCTCTTTATACCAAAACTTAGGTGGAATATCTTGACGATTTTGTTTGGCATAACGCTCACACATTACCTCTGCTAAGAATTGTGCTGGAGTTATCCATCCACCTCCATGCCTAGATTCATATCTGCTATTTTTCGATCTTTCTTTTGCCATTATTTTCTTTCATATTTAAAATTATTTGTTGCTCTGTACAATTAGAAATGTCTCTTTCTTCTTCATCAAAAATTAAAAGCTCTGGAATTTTTATTTTTTTAATCCTAACAATATTATCTTTTAAAATTCCTAATATGTAAAAATTTAAATTTTCAGCAGAAGACATCATTCCAATTATGCCCATTGAAAAAAAATATCCGTCACAATCTTCATCAAATACATAAAGTATATTTGATCTAAACCTAATATAAATTTTTTCTATTTTTAATTTATTTTCATATATATATTTTTTTAGTCTTATCCAAGCAGAAAATTCTATTTTTTCATCAATTCCATCATCTTGAAAAACAGTTTCACCATTAGACAGTTCTGCTGCCCAACAAGTACGGTCTTCAAAATATTCTTTGTTGTAATTTTTACAAATCATAGTTTGTGTATACTGTTTTTAAATTTTTTCATGAATGCAGCATTTTCACTTGGTCTAATCATATCGTCACCCTTGCTTGATTGTGCTGCTGTCATGGCAACACTACCTAGCTTTGTTTGAAATGTCAAAGACTTTTTTGTTCTTGCTTTATCATAAACATCTTTAATAATATCAATACTTTTATTTAATTTTTCGGCCAGTTCAGTCAATGACATAGTAGAACAATTTCCTTCAATAAAATATATTTCAATTTCATTTAAAGTTGTGTTTTTAGATTTCTTATTCATGATATGTTCCTTTCAGCATTTTTTAAAAAAGAAGAATTATTAGTTAAAAGATAAGATATATAAAAGTTAAAACATTCTTTATTAACTGTTTTATATGCATATCTAAATCGTCCAGTATGTGTATCAAAACGCTTAAGGTCTTCAAGTATATTCGTGGATGGATCAAATAATTTACCAGAATCAATTCCATTTGTACAAATTTTAACCCAAAACTTTTCAGTTTTTAAATCAGAATCAAAACTTTTTTTTGCAAGAGAAAGAAAATTTTCGGCATCGCATTCTAGTGCATTTTGATCAAAACCAATTACTGATAGCATTATTTTTTTCCTTTTTGTGTTTTAAATATAATCTTATTGTTTTCTGTAACTATATCTGTCAGCAAAGTATCTTGCGTAAAATGATCTGGATTATCTTTGTCTACAGTTATACAACCGCCCGGTCTAAAAATTCCTTTAACATTTTTTATAAAACTTCTATCTCCACAATAACAACATTCAGCAACACATTTCCACTCTATGTCAGCATCAACATTTGTTATAAATAAATCAACTAGTGGCTTATTACAATTACTACAACTTATAACTAAATTTCCATGATCTTCTATTTTCATGCTGATGTTCCTCTTTTAAATATATGAAAAAAGTTTTTGTTATCTATGTTTTTTGTTAAAAAATCTTCTAATTTGTTTTTAACACCCTCAAAAGAATTTTCGTCTGTTCTTAACAACAATACTCCAATATCTACTGGTTGATTTGAACTATATGTGCCGTCAGGATTTGTTGGTATAATTTCCCAACTTACTCTAACAATAGCTGTATGTGGTGAATTTTCTCCACCATTAGGCAACAATCTCATTATTCTTCTCCTGTTTCTATATAGCGATTAATGTTTTTGATTTTTGATAAATTTAAAGGTTTTTCTTTTTTGCTTAAACCACTTACTTTTCCTGATCTCCACCAAGGAATTTTTGATTCTTTAATTTCTTTATTTTTTTGCATTTTTTCCTTAATTTTTCCTCCAGATTTTTTCCAATTTGATTCTCCTATATGACCTATTGTATCTCCACCTTTCATGCAGACAATAGTATTTCCATCATAAATTTGAATCAATTTTTTCTTTTTACATTTTGGACATTTTGTAGGATGACTTTCAGAAAAAGAAAGTTTAATTTCAAAATTGTATGAACATGATTCACAAGAAAATTCATAGTATGGCATTAAAATTCCTCGTCATCTGTATAGTCTTCTTCGTTTATGTCTACGCAATATTTCATTTTCCATCTATTTTCTGTAAATTCTAAAGATTCTGCTGGAAAACCATCTCTCATAACATTAGCGTCTAAATCAAAATAAACAACTAAAACTTCTTTTGTTTCTTCGCCAAAAGCAACAACGGTCATTGGCATACCACCAGATTTTAAGGCAACTATATCACCAATATTAAATATAGACATTTAAATCTCCATGAGTTTTAAACATTGTTCATAAAGATAATCATCACTCATTTTCATAGAATTTAATTTTTCTAAATTGTTTTTGATGCTTTCCATTTTAGAATAATATAAGTCTTCATCAACAACAATTTTGTTCATGTCTTCTTCAGAATTTATTGATATTATTCCATTTGCATCAAAAAACAAATCTATTTTTGGATTACCTAAATAAATAGGTATAGTTCCAAAAGCAAAACAATCTGTAAGCATTTCTGCAAAAAAGTATGGTTGATTATTATTCTGAACAACTACTGTAAACATATAATCTTTTAAAGCGTTTTCTTTTTTATAAAAACCATCATATTTTTCACCAGTATATGGAGAATTTAAAAATCCACCAAATAAATCAAATTTGTCGATGTTGTTTTTTGCTATATTTTTTCTAATGTTGTGAAGTTTACACATACTTTTTTCAGAACATATCATAGAACATTTTTTAGTTTTTTTATAAATTGACCAATGTTCTTTTTTTAACCATGGAATATTACTGCATGAATAACAAAATTTAAATCTTGGATCTAAAGAAAGCAAGTATTCATCTGATGTAAATATATAGTCAATATTATTGAATATTTTTTTATAATCATATTTTAAAATATTGTATAAATTATTAAAAATTGTTGTAGATTCACATAACCAACCGATTTTTGGAATGTTTTTAACTTTTGGATATTTATGGCAATCAAGTATAGAATAATCTATTAAAATATAAAAATCTGAATCTTCATTTGACCAATCAAAAAGAGTTGGCTTATTATTTGAACAACTTGAAAAACATATTTCAAAAGGGGAACCTATGCCTTTTACTTTTCCTTTTTTTGGCATTTTTTTTCACCAATTTAACTTTTTTTGTTCTTAAAGACTTTTTTACTCTTTTTGACATTATATTAAACATGCTCCACCAGCACAAGCAAGTTCGCCTTGAATATTAATTGTTGGTTCATATTCTGAAGCATTTAGATAATTAACATCAGAATAAGTGTTAATAAGTTTATTCCATAAGTCTAAATTATAAGCGTCTTTAAGAGCATAAGTAGCATATTTAATATTGTTAGAAAAAAAGTCAAAAGAATAATTTTCAATTAACTTTTTCCATTCTTTTTGTTTATCGTCTTTTGGATCAAAATAACCAAGCACACAAGAACAAGCATCCCAAAGAGATTCAAAATTATACTCAGAAAATTTTGGATAAATTTCATAAGCTTTAGATGTAGCTTCAAAACCCCAATTTTCTATTTGTTCTTCTATTGAATAAACAGCGGTAAATGGTGCTTGATTATAATCTTTATCGCCTGTTGAAGCTATTAAGGAAATACCAGCAAGATGCATACGATTATCATAAATGTAGTTTTTAACATCATCCCATTCATTGTCTTGAACATGGATTGTGTTTGAAACATTATGATTTAATTCTTTTCTTACACATAAATCTTCGTTTTTTCCAGCGACTACCCAATTTTTATATGTTGATATTACATCTTTAAGCATTGATAAAGCATTAATATGTTCCTTAAGTACTGTTCCTTCTTGGCTTTGCACACAAAACCTTATACAATCATCAGTTTTATTTGAAGACCAAACAGATTGTTCACAAGCCTGTGGATTAATGCTCTTAAAATGCTTATACGGAGACTCCATCTGATTAGCTTGGACAATACGAAAATACCTTCTTGAATGATCTGGATGAATCCCCGATGCAGACCCAAGTAAAGCAGCAGAGTTACCTTCTGGTTTTACACAAGTTGTTCTAGCAGCAGGATTTATGTTTAATAGTTTTGCGTATTTTTTATTTGTTTCTTTTACTATTTCAGCACCTTTCTTTTGAATTTCTGGGTTTAATAGTATTTTTGGATGATGTTGCATACCATTTATAGAAACACCCAATAATGCCTCTTTTTTTGCGATTAGTTCTGTTATATGACCTAAGTATGGAAATGATGTAAAAGATGCTTGTAGTGTGCCAATAAACGCAGCAGCAGCACATCTTTCGTAAAAGTCTTCTTTTGAGGATATAGTTTTACCATTGATAGTAGACAAATTACAAAAACCCCATCCAGAAAGACCAACTTCATCTTCTTCCATATTGTCTTTACATGTTTCTTTTGTTGTGATTGGTCCTTGATAATTTAATAATGCTTGCTGTAATTCTTGAGAATCTTTTTTATAAAAGTGTTTTGTGACCCATGATATTTCACAACAAGGGTTGCACAACGCATCATAATAGTCAGCAAAGAAAAATCCTGGTTCACCAAATTCTTTTGTTGCTTTAAATAAATTTTCAAATACTTCTTTGGGAGTATCTTTTCTGTGCAGCAACGCAGATATATTTGCCCTAGCTCTTTGAGGATTAGTAAAATACCAATCCCCAGTCTTTGCGTTAATCATCAATTCATCGTCAGCAGAAAACAAAGCTATAGTTGCAGATCTACGAACACCACCACTAATTACCGCATCTGCTGAATGCATAACAATATCAAAAGCATCAATAGTCTTTAATTGTGTTTGTCCATTTGCAATACATCTATCAAGTAATTCTCTAATTTTTTCTAAAGCTTTTTCTAATGGCTCATAACCTGGAGCATTTCCTATACCGCAAGCTAAAGGAGAACCTTTTTCTCTTATATCCACATAACTAAAACCAACATCAATATCTTTATATTTTTCAAAACCTTTAATTGGAGTTTCAAAATATGAAGAAAGAAGAACCCCAAGAGCATCTGCCCAACCTTCGATAGAATCTTCAACCCTATGAACAAGATGTTGATAACAACAAGTTTTTGGATCTAATCTGTAAGAAGAAAACTTTGGCAACAATTCCACATGATGTTTTTGAACACTAAAACCAGTACCAGAACCACAAAGCAATAAATAAAAACATTCTTGGAAAAATCTTAATCTATCACAATAACTAGCAGAACAATTAAATATTCTTGCGTTATGTTTTAAAATTGGCTTACCACCAAATTGCAACGCTCTTTGAGATCCAAGTATTTTTTGATCTTTTATCATTCCATAATATTTTTCAATTTCTTTACTTAATGATGGATGAACATCAATCATCATATTTTTAATTCTTTCTACGCTTTCATCCCAAGTCTCTCTTCTTTTTTCAGATTCGATCCATCTAGCGTATTTTGAAACAGCCGTATATTTTTGTAATTCTTTAATAGACATGAAAACTCCATCTGCCCTGCTATCGCAAGGATAAGCGGAACTCTAAGGTTATGTAATACTGGTGATAACCAGCGGAAATAAATACACCCATAATTTTAGGTAAGACAAATCAAAATCTTACTTATTTTTTTTATTATGGCAAGACTATTTTAATCATTATAAATAAATAATTTTTCTTTAAAATTAAGAAAAAAGATAAGAGTATTCTGAAAAATGACCCCAATATTCATTCGATTCAGAAAAAACTTTTTGAAAAGTTTCAAAATGTGATGTGAATGCATAACCATGATTTATATGAACTGATGGATTTTTACAATGCCAATCTTTGTTTTTCCAATTTAAAGACATAAAACTTTCTTTTTTTGAATACCAAGGTTCTAAACAACCTCTATTTTCTAATAATGCATTTGGAAATATATTTTCAAAATGTTTAATTGCACTATTAAAATTCATTGTTACCTGAGATGTTGGTCTTGTTCCTTCATTTTTAGGTTGCCAACCAGAAGAACACAATCCTATATAATTAGTGTTTGATATAGAATCACATTCAAAGTCATCGTATTCAAAGTAATTTTCTGGATAAAGACAATCATGTTCTAAAAAACTAACATATTTAATATTTGTTGAATTTTTTCTTATAAAATAAAGTAAATGCAATATTTGTAAAACTTGATTTAAATGACTGCTATTCTTGGTTTGAGAAATTATTTCAAAAAATGGATTTTCTGGTATTTCATTCCATACAGATGTAATTATTCTGGCTTTTTTTTCTGATGAAATAGTTAAACTTTTTAAACTGGCATATAAAGTTTTTTCTTTTCTTTTGTCATTGTTGTTTGTATAAAAAATACCAATTCTTTCATTAAAAATTTTTGGATAGATTAAAAATTCATTTTCATTTGCTTCTACTTTAGACCCATCATCAAATTCAACAATCAATTTTTTTAGTACACCATGATTTGTATCGCCAAAAATAGCGTTGGAAACATAAATATTTAAACTGTCGTTTTTGAAAAAACTTGCCACATTTGTTGTTACATCTTTTGGTCCATATGTAGCTTTAATTATTTTCATTGTAAACCATATTCAAAAGATCAACAATTTCATCAACAGACAAAGATTGTATTAACTCTACTATTGTATTAGATATAATTTTTGCATCTTCTGGTGGAACTGAAGCTTTAATTATTTTATTATATAAATTTCTTCTAACAAACATTCTAACAAGAGGACCACCATTTTTAATTATTAATGCTGTTCCTTTTGGTGAAGTGCAAAATTTAAGTATTGTTATTCCATCAACAATTAAACCAACCAACATAACTATAGTTATAATACCAATAGCATCATAACTTTTTATTTTTTCAGATTTTTCAAGTATTGATTTAATTTTTTCATGTGACCACATGACTATCTTCTCCGTCAAGGAAAACAGTCTTGTTTAACAGATTGTTTTTTGACTTCGTTTATTATTTTTAAGAATAAAATAGAATCTTTTTCAATAAGTAAAAAACTGTCTTTTTCTATTGTTTGACCAAATAGTAAAAAAAGAATTAAATTATACATATTATTTCTTTTTATTCTGAATAGATTGACTTACTCTCATAGCCCATTCAACACCACTAGTTCCACCCCAACCTAACCAAGCAACAACTGCTGGTATTGTCCAAGGTTTTGTTTTATATTCTGGTTTAGATTTTGCTTTTTCATAATTTCCTCTATGCCTATTGAATTGAGACATTCTTTTTACAGTATCAGCAGACAACATAGCATTACCAGCTAAATCTCTGGCTCTGGCCCAACCAACAGCAGTCATTCCTTTACATTCTTTACCATATTTATCTTTCCATTCTAATACTTTTTTTGCATTATTTCTGGCAGATTGTGGTGCATCATAAGTTTCTGCTGACTGAGTAAAATATTCTTGAATATCAGAAAAAGTTTTTTCATTATGTATTTTTTCTTTTGGCATTTTTGAATATCCTTTGATTGACTTTAAGACATCTCCAAGACTCAATAATTCATACAAGTAGTCAGATTTAGACTTATTAGATTTATTAGACTTTCTTGGATGACCATCTGGCAACAAATCATTGTCTTGTTTGTAATTTGGATTTGATGGTCTTTTATTACGAAGCAAATATAAAAAAGCTCTTATCCTAGCTAAACCCCATCCTGTCCTATTCATTTTTGGTGCATGACTAGTAGAAAAAGCTCCAGCACCTCTTCTAAACACAGATTTTAATTGACCCATATTTGCTTTAAATTCTGGATCTTTAGAATTATGCTCTTGCATCAAAGACTTAATTTTATCTTCAGTTTCTTTTGATATTTCTATATTTTTATTAGGTTTATTTGCAGAATTTTCTGGGTTCTTTTTAGAACCTCTTTTTTTTTCTTCTGGTTTAGCTGGAGTTTTTCTTGGGTCATTTTTATCTGGTTTGCCGTATTGTAATGCATCTGTTTTATCTGACATAATTTTTCCTTAAATAAGCATAAATAATTTTTTATCAATCAACTGTTCTGGAAAACCATCGAAGTTACTATAAGCAAATGTCTCACCTTGCCTAATATGCTTTTCAGCATCCTTCTTTCTTACTCGAAGAACTCCGATTGGAAGATCTGCATTAGTATCAAAGTCTTTAAGGCGACCATGAGCATCACCCCAACTATTAACAATAATTGCATAAGGATCATTAGCTCTGTCATCAACTCCTATAAAACACATTTGGTGGCCCCAACTGTCTGTTTGATGATGAAAACCATCAGATGAAGCCTCCATATCATATCCTATATCACTAGCAGTAGTGCATGGATATCCATTTACAATCGCTTCTACAAGCTGATCCCAACTTTTAATTTGAGCAGCAGACTTGACTGGGTGCTTGGTTCCCTCTTCTATAAATTTTTTATCTGGTCCTGGTGTATCACCCCATTTTTTGGCTATACTTCCAGAATACTTAGGAACACCATCAAAACCACTACGCAAAACCCCATATTTAATAACAGCATCTGCCATCCAACTCCCTAAAGAACCATCATCACCATTAAGTTGACCACGACCAATTAAAACTCTTCCTGTTCCATATAAGTATGGTGGAAAAACAGGTTCAAATTTTTCGTGATCACCCTTCATTAATTTTTCTGTAGCCATTAAATATTCAACAGCATTTTTAGCACCAAAACTTACACAATCACCAATCTGTTGTTCATAATTATCAGTATCTTTACCAAGAACTTTACGAACAACTTCGTAAAGCATCATTTTTTTACCTTTACTATCTTGGCTTTTACCATAAATATTAAAGTTTTTAAATGATCCATTATCTTTAATTAAGTTGAATTCGCTTTCAACAAGATCTGGATTGTCTTTTCCTGCCCAACCATTAATCTTTGATAGTTCAGACATGTTTCACCTATTTAATCAGTTTTAAGCCAAAAGATATTTCTCTCCAAGCAATTGCAAAATCTTCTTTAGTTTGCATCTTGCTTGTTTTATACAAGTCAAAAAGTTTTTCTTGTATGTCTGTAAAAAGCGGTTCCCATTTTGTTCTATCTCCACCAGATTTTGTTAAAGCATTTTTATTTGATTCTGCTGTTTTTTTTAATATGTCCTCTAAAGAACCTATTGTTCCAGCAGCAACAGCAGCAGCAATGCTGTCAAAAGAAGAAGCAATAGCAACACATTGTTTTACCTTGTCTGTTTTTGAAATTTTAATTGATTTTGCACCATCATAAACAAACTTTGAAAGTTGATATTTTGACTCTCCAAATTCTGGTTCTACTTCTGGACTTGGTTCTGGAGGGGTGTCAGGTTCTTGTTCACCAATTAAAACATCAGCAGAAATAAAATTAGTTTTAATAGCAGTTTCTAAAAGTTTTTCATTATCTTTAACTACATATAAATGTGTTACAGAAACTATTGCTTTTAATCTTTTGTTTTGTATGCCAGAACCAAAAAAAATACCATTATCATAAGTTCTTATTCTTTTTTCGTTGTACCCATCAAAAACTTTCCAAGCATATGTAGTAGACACTAAATATTTTGGTGGATTTTGAATTGGGCTAACAGATAAATCTACTAATTCACCAAGAGGTATAGGTACTTCAGCACCAACTATTTTTTGTTCTGGAACAACAAAGTTTTCTGCAAATAAAAAATTGCAAAAAAACAAAAAAACAATGAGTGATTTTTTAAACATAAAAATTCCTTTATTCTTTTTTTTCAATAATACATTTTTCGTTGTGTTTATGATTTTTTAAATTTTCTGAAATATAAAAAAACACAAACAAAATAGCTAAAAAAACAGCCACAATAATATTAAGAATAAATTCTGTAAGAAATTTAATCACTAATATTTACCTTGAGCAGTTCTTGCAGCAAGAATAAAATCTTCTGCTTGAATTTTACTAATGTCGCCTTCAAATTTATTAAGCAAAAAAGTTAAAGCTGTAACAAACCAAGGTTCTTCAGCTAATTTAGCTATAGATGCAACAACTTTGTCGTCTGAATCACCTGGAATAATTGTTGAAACCCATTTAAGAGTGCTAACAATAATAGAAACAGACTTTGCAACTTGATCAGGATTAAAACTCTTAATAACATCAGACATGTGAATACTCCTTTAAAGTAACGGTTAAATACAATATATCAATCATTTTTCCAACTGCAAGCTAATATACTTAAATTTTTATTTAATTCTGTTTGTATTTGTATATCATCTATATTTTCTGAACCAACAGTTTTTAGTTCTCCGTTTTTTTCTAAAAAAACAACCCAAAATTTATATTTAGTTTTTAAAACTTTTATTAACGCTTTAAGTGCAACATTTTTATTTTTATCTTTTTTATCATCAATCAATATTTTTTCTATATTATTTTGAACTTCAAAATCGTCAAAAAGATTTGCTATTCCTAACCAAAATCTATACCTTGTCCAAACCCTTAATATTTCAACACCTTCTACAGATTCTATTTTTTCTTTTATTGAATCAGTAATGTTAAAATTACAATGACCAACCCATAGCTTATAAAGTTTTGCCGTAACAGAATTTTCGTTTAATGGAAGTAAACCATAAGGACCAATAACTAATCTAACATGTCTTTCTTCTGAATCATCAAACTCTTTAAAACTATCTTTATGTGATTTTGTTTCAATATCCAAATTTTCATTGTTTGGAATAAGTGGATCTTCCCATTTTAACCATTGTATTTTTTTAATCATTCTATTTGTCTGCAAGTTTTCTATATTGAATCCAGCCAGAAAAATTTCCACTTGAAACATCAGATGATGTTGGAGTTGCACAATGCTCGAATGGACTCCAATGCCCTTCGTTCATTAATCTATCGTGCAAGTCATAATCTTTTTGATTGTCTATTTTTCCTTCAAAATTTAAATAACTAACTCTAGCACAACGAGCTACACTTATTTTAAGAGCATTTTCTATTGTTATACCATCATCTATATAAGCATCACCAAAAGGCAAATGCCATTCTCCATAATTTTTAATTTTTGGAACTGAATTTTCTAGTTCTGTTTTCATTTTATTAGCAAGTTCACATATTTCTGGTTGTGCATTTTTATGACATCGTAACTTAAAAAAATTATCGAATTCTGTGGCCGTAACTATTACAGTAACATTAAACCATGGTTCTAACAATCTATTAGCTATTTGTTTATGAACACCAATAGACATCATTTCTTTTGCACAACTTATCATTTTGTCTCTTGCTTGATTCCATATTTCTTTAGCAACAGGAATATCTGATGGAGAAAGTTCACAAAATGATTGCATTCCAGACTGATCTTTTCCCCAGAATACTGGTTCTGCTGGATCATTAACAACTTGATCTATAAATTTTTTAATTGGTATAGCTCTAGAACTTGCAGCATTTCTAGAAAATATTCTATGAGTATTAAATTCTGCTAATATAAATCTTGGAAATGTGCATACAAAAGTACTAATTCTTTTTTGAGACAAAGACAAAGAGTCGCAAATTATTTTTGCTTGTATTGTCATTACTTTTCCTTAAAAACAAAAGCTTCACTTGGAGAAATAATCGGCTTCTCTTCTGAAGTAACTAAAAAATTTGATAACATTTTTTTAATTATCAAATCAGATAAAGCTTTATTATCAGAAATAATTCCACCTTCAACAATACCATGTAGAATTGATGTCATCATATTTCCAGTTTGCAAAGATGAAAGAAATGAAGCTGTTTTTTCAGACAGCATAGATTTTTCTTCTTTTTCTACAATTTCTGGAAATATAAAAGTTGTAATAATATCGTCACAACTTATATCAAAAATTAATTTTATATTTTTCATGTTATCTTATATACAAATTATTAAAACAATGTATAACTTGAGATATATAATCTTCTTCAAACATTTTTGATTCAAGTATAGAACTCATTTTTATTTTTTCATAACCTTCAATGTTTATCGTATCTGGAATTTTACACATATAAACGAAAGAATATTTTTTATCCCAAACTATTGTTCCAGATAAAAAAAGACTTATCCAACCAAAACCATTTTTGCCTATAGGTTGAACACCAGTAATTTCTTTAAATTTTCTACTAACAAATTCGTCAACATCATATTCATCATCTTTCATTTCAAAAGTTGGAAGTTCATAATTTCCATTTTCGTTTTTTGAAAAAAACATTAATGGTTCTTGAACTTCTTCTGTCTTACACATTAAAAAAGAAACTTTTAAATTCATAGTTCACCAATGATTTTATCGCAAGACTTTTCCCAAGTATTTTCATTAAAGTAATTTATACCACTATTGTTTATTTCCAATTCGTCTTTTTGTTTTTTTTCATGAATATTTCTTAAGGCAGCAGAAAAATCTGAGATGTATTTTTTGTCTAATTTAGCCCAATTTGCTGTACCATCAAACCACTTACCATCATAAGCACTTTCTATTCCGTTTGAATCAATTAAAGTTGCACCAGCATCATAAGCAAATTCTGTTGGGCCAGAGTAATTTGTAGCAATGCAATGCTTGCCCATAGCCAACATTTCTGCTAATTCTAAATTCCAAGCTTCTGCTCGATATGGAAATATTCCAACATCAGAACCACTCATAATTTTACTAACTTCTACTTGAGATCTTAATCTTTCTTTTAAAACAATTATCTTATCAAAATGTTTACTCTTTTCAAAAAATGAAATCCAATGATTTTGTTCTTCTTGAGACAAAAATGGATTAGAACAACACATAATCAATTTAAAATCATCATCTTTGTCAAAAGTTTTTTCTATGATATCAATTATTAAATCGTGTCCTTTTCTTATTTCCCATTTACCAATACAAACTATTTTAGTTGTTTTCTTATCATCTTTTTTTGATTCTGGAAACAAAGACTTATCAACACCTAATTTTACTATTACTATTTTTGAACTTTCTATTCCAGAGTTTATTAGAACATCTTTTGCCCAAGATGAAGTAACAAATATTTTTTCAAGAAAATTTAAATGATGAACTTCGTTTTCTTTTATTTTATCTGTTTCAAAAAATGTTAGACCAAATTTTTTTCCATTTCCAACATGTGATGCCATATCAAATTGATGCCATATTTTTATACTTGGTGCTGTGTAGTTAAAAGTTTTTGTTTTTTCAATAGAATTTTTTAGTAAGTCATAATTTGATTCTTCACAATCTATAGGGCCAATTGGCCATAGTGCTACATTATGTTTTTTTTGCAAATTTAAAAAAACATTTAGTCCAACAACACCATAACCAAGTTGGTTTATTGGGCAACTAAGATTTATATCCATAAAATCCTCCTTTATAAATCAAAATTTATTTTTTTGTTCTTAGTTTTTCAAAAATTACTATTTTAGTATAACCTTGCTGTTCTAATAAAAAAGCTTTTTTTTCTGCTCTTTGCCAATAGACCTCTTCGTATTCAGCTATTTTAACTCTTGCTTTACCATTAGGTTCAGTTCCCCAAATTTCAAAATAAGTTTGCATGGGTGACCTCCTTTTAAAAGGATAAACCCATGTATAAATACCCCTAACTACTAGGCATTAACAAACTTATACAACTTTTGACCAAAAACTTCTTTGATTATTTTTCTATCTGAAAGATTTTTAATGGTGTCTTGTATTTCTACATTAGAATATATTAAACTTCCGTGTTCTTTTTTTATTCTAATAGAAATCAAAGAATATAATTTTTCATCAGATATTAATTCATCTTCTATTAAGCAATCATATATGATGCTTTCTAATTCATTGTTTATTTTTAAAGTTGAAGAACTTTTTAATTTTATATAGTGGTTTTTCATTTTACCAATCTGTAGGAGTTTTTGAATTATTCCATTGAAAATCATGAAAAGTCATTCCATTTAAATGAGCTATTTCATGTTGAGCAACGCAACTTTCTAAAAAATTTTCATTATCTTCTGGTGGTTTATTACCAAAACAAATTATTTCAGAATGATTCAAACATTTAACTTCTATCCACATATGTCTATAAACATCAAGTTCTTCATTTGGAAAACTTAAACATCCTTCCTTATTAATAATCTTTACTTCTGAAAAATTTATTATTTTAGGGTTTATTAAAATAAAAGGTTTTTTATTTTTAAGAACTATTGCAACTGAAGCATCAATACCAAATTGATTTGCTGCTAAACCAATAGCCTTAATTTTATTTTTTTTATTATACTTATTTAAAAATTGCCACATTCTTTTAGCAATAATTTTACCGTTTTTTAAATCAACATCTTTACACTTAACTTTTAAAAGATCATTATTATTTAGAATTATTTTCATTTAAGTATTCTTCTATGTCTTTTTTAATTTGAAAAGAATTTACATAACCATCTGGAATTACAGCAAATCTACAAGCCCCATCCATTTCTATTTGTTGATCAAGTATAATGCACAAATTTTCGGATTTATGCAATGCACAATTTCCACATTTTACCCCAATATCTTTTACAACATTGTTTTGTGGGCTTTCATAACCAACCCATATACCATCGCTTTTATCTAAAGGTCCAACTTTTTGAGACAAAGCTATAAGAGAGTCTGCCAATGCTTTTTCGTCTTCAGAAAGTTGCAAGTAAAGATCTTCGTGAGATTGAGACTTCATTATTTTTGCAAATTTTTCTGGTCCTTCAATAGATATACCTTGTTTTATTGCTTGTTTTTTACCATCTTTTCCAGTATAACACTTTCCTTGATCTCCCCATTTCCATCCATCTTTTCCATTATCTGAACAATTTTTAAGTGGCATTTATAAGTCTCCTAGCTATAAGTTTGCAAAGTTTTAAGAAATATTTTTCTTTAAAATTCATTTTCATTCTATTAACATCTTTGTGTACCCATTGTATATTTTTTTTAGTATATCCTAAAGAACTATCTTTTCTATCTATTGATGCTGTTCCTGTTTTATATATTGATATGCCATTAACTTTTTTTGAATACTTCAAATGAGTTAATTTTATTCCTGTATAAACACATTTTTTTTCTTGTTTTAAAAAAATTACCCAAGCTTCTTCTTGGGTAACTTTTACTTCTATATTTCTTTTTCTAGCGTTTCTTATTAAATAAGACCAATATCTTCCAGTAACTTTGTTTTTCATAAATCCCCCTATTACTTAATACACAGCAATAGGGGAAATTATTAATATTTTATTTCATAGAAACAGATTGTGGTGTTGAGTTTTTGAATGCTGTAGATTCATTTTTCCAACCAAATTGTTCAAGTGCAGTATGATATCCTGATGTCCAAGAACCATCGGCATACAATTTAGCACAAGCTTCCCAACCATCCCTATAAGTTCCAGAACCAGTTGGTGGACCAGCCCTCAAAATTGCATCTCTATAACCATTCTCATATGTTGGTTTACTTCTTTCTGCGTAAATTTCATCTTTAAGAAGTCTATTTTCAGCAGCAAAAAGCTCTTTAATTGTTGCATTTTTGTTGCTTTCTACAACATACATATGACTAACATAAATAGAATATCCTAAAAAAACCAAAGCAATAGAACCAAAAAACTTAGACATAATAGTCCTCCATAATGAAAAAGATCTTACTGAACTTCTTACTGAAAACTGTTTTACTCTTTTGTAATGATCTTGGCAATCCCTAATTACTTCTGGATTAAAATTTTTGTAATTGTGTAAATGACCAAATACAAAATGACAAGTGCTACACAAAGTAACTAAGTTAGTTATATTTAATTCCAAAGATTTGTCAACAGATACCGGAATTATATGATGACATTCTAAATTTTTTTTAGTGTCACAAGCATAGCAAAATGGGTTATTTTTAATCCATTTATCTCTAACAATTTTCCATTTTGTAGACCGATCATATGTAAATATATTTAAAAAATATTTAATCATTTATATTGCTGCTATAATTAAAGTTATAAAAATCTTCTTTTGCCCATTCAATAGTCATAGCTATTGTTTTTTTAGTGTGTTGTTTTTTCCAGTTGTTCATTAACTTATTTTGATCATTTATTATTGGAACAAAAAAATCTTTAGAATGAAATTTTAAATTTTTTAAATCATTTTCTAACATTTCTTGTTTAATAAAACAATTGTATCTTGAAACCCAAGCACTCATTGTTGTACAAAAAAAACTATTTTCTAAAAATTTTTTTTCTAAAATAAGGGTTATAAAATCTTTTAATGTTTTGTTTTCAACATCAACTTGATTATTGTAACTTTTTCCATATTTCCAATGATTGTAAAGAGAAACTATTCTAGAAAATGGATTTCTAACACTAATGAAAACATAATAATCGTCATATTTAGATTCTAGTTTATCGGGAGGCCAAGGTGTATGTTGTCCATTTATTTCTTTACCTCCAAAATTATAATCTAACAATTTTTTAACACCATTATTATCATATTTGCCATCAGTTAAAATATATGAAATAGCAGTACTTCCAGTTTTTGGTGGACCTATGTATATCCATTTTTTTTTATGATTTATTATCATTGTATTCTTTAATCTTTGAAAAAATATAATTTTCCCAGTTTTTAATCATAATTTCATGAGTGTAATTTTCTTCAACTATTTTTTTTGCTAAATGTATTTTATTATAACATCTTCCATAAATAAAAGATTCTTTAATTTTTTCTGAAAAATCAATGGCTGTTGGTCTTACATTTGTTGACAATGATAATTCTCCATGTAAATCAATTAATTCTAAATAGGAAGAATGTTTAGTTGTTACTACTGGAACACCACAATACCAAGATTCTAATAATATCAATGGCATTCCCTCAACATCAGAAGGCAAAACTACAACATCAGCAGCAGCGTAATAATCTCCAACATTTTCTGTTTTTTTAACAATTTTTATATTGTCGTTTTTTATATTGTTAAATTCATTTTTTAAAGAACCAGTATCTACAAATATAAATTTCCAACTATCATCAAACATAAATGAACATTCTAAAATAATTTTTGGATTTTTTTCTTCAGATAATCTGCTTAAAAAAAGAACAATTTTATTATTTTCACAACCCCATTCTTCTCTTTGTTTATTTCTTCCTTTAACTTCTTTAAGCCTTTCTGTATCTATACCATTATATATTACTTCTGACTTATTGTTTTTAAATGAAGATGCAGCAACTTTGCTTACACCAACATGATATAAAGAATTTTTTGATGTTTGCCCTATTAATATTTCATGATTTTTCCAAGCAGGATCACTATGAGAAACATCTATTGTTGGACATTTTAATTTTTCTTTAAGATTTAAATTTAAATTAAAACACCAAGAAATAACAGCATCAGCTTCATGCAAAGAATCTATAATACTTTCTGGATTTGAATAAAAATTTGATAGTATTTGTGTTCTATTTGGAACACTATCTAACAATATCTTATCACTTTGACCACTTAAATTTAAAATTAAATACGGATTTAAATTTTGTAAGTACTTTACCAAAGTTACAACCCATCTCTCTGCACCACCCATTCCTAATGACGGTGTTATAAAAGCAACTTTTGGTTTAATCATTAAAGCTTGTCTTTTTTTCAGAAAAATAATTTTTTCCCATTTCATTTTTTTTGTTATTTAATTTTTCTTGACATTTTTTACAAATTCTATTTGTTGATGGATCATAGCTTAAAAATTGTTTGTTGCACCACCCTAAACAATTTACAAGAATTTTATTTTTTGTTTTCTTCATTTAAAATCTCCTTTGTAAATTTAATAGCGTCTTCATCATTGCCAAAATAATTTTTTTCTAATTTTGCTACAAAGTCGCATTTTTGAAAAAACTTTATACTATCTATATCATTTTCTTTACAATAAAAACTAATTTTATTACTATATTTTTTATTGTATACAAATTTTAACATTTCTTTTCCGAAACCACATCTTCTATATTGTTTATCCACACATATTCTTTCAATTAAAAGTTCGTTTTCTTTAACTTCAAATAATAAAAAACCAATAATTATTTGATTTTCGCTTATTACATATGTATAAGTATTTCTTTTTTTTATAAAATCTATAAAATCAGAAGATGTCCATGCTTTTTTTGAAATCATTTCGCCAAAATCTGGATCTTCTATGGTACAATTTCTTTTTTCTATTTCTACTATATTTTTTAGATTTTTCTTTAAAAGCAATTTTATTTCACTTAAAATTTGCTTTTTCTTTTTAGCCATATAAACCTCAAGGAAATTATGAAAAATAGAATTTTATACGCTTGTAAGAAATTAAATAAAAAACTTTCTAATTCAATAACAATACTTAATTCTATTTCAGAAAACAATATTTATTCACAAGAAACATTTGATTTAATATTAAAAATTACAAGAAATTCTTATTCTTCTGGATTAATATCTGAGTCTGAATTTATTTCATTGTTATCTATAATTGGAAAAAAACTTGAAGATTTTAATTCTAAAAGTTTTATAGAAAAAACTGTTGTTTGGTTTTTTGCTAATATAGCAGCAGATTCTTTATAAACAATAACCACTTTTTCTCCCTGATAGTAATACTACCAGCAAGTTCTTAGAACTAGCAGTTTGTTATAAAATTTTGACCAAACAGGACATTAGAAAGATTTTACTTATTAAGTATCAGGTCTAGTATGAGAAGTGGTCACTCAATTCTAGTATAATAATCTTTCTAAACAATTTCGTGCCACCCTGATAAGAGTTTGGCTACTCTTTGGCAATCCTTGAGATAAAATCTCTGGTGATGTAATTCATTTCGGTATAAAAACTGCGGAAGAACCGTTGCTTGAATTGTTGACGCAGTTGCTTTTAATTACATTCTCTTTTATAACTATTTACATTTTCTTTACGCAAAAGAAACATATACCTTAAACAGTCATCTTTCAAGATAAAGTCTTTAATTTTTTTCTTGTTTCTAATTGCTCTTTTGTCGTAACCATATACAACTTCTTGCAATACATCATATGCTTCTGTATTAGATTTTGCACATAATGCAATACAATAACTTCCATAGCTAGATATAGATGCTTTGTATTTATTATATTTGTCGTGTATAAATAATTTTATTTCATAAATTTTTTGCATTATTCACCATAAATTTTGCAGAAATCATAAATTATTTTTTCAAGGTTCTTATGTTCTTTTATTTCATATGTAATTATATTATCGTTATTTTTCTTTAAAAATTTAGAAAATTTATAATGAAAATTTTTATTTACTATTGGACTTAAATCTTTTTCAGAAATATGAATATGTTTTATTATTTTTTTATATTTATCAAACTCTTTTATCGGATCAAATCCTTCATTTATTAAATTAAATGTATCTATCATTGTTTTTATATTTGAATAATTGTTTTCATATATAAAATTTGATATTTCTTCTAAATTATAAAAGTAAAATCCATTAAATATTTTTGAATTAGGTTCTATACATAATGTAATTTTATTTTCAAATAATTTTTTATCTATACTTTTTAATATTTTTGATAAGTTTGTTTTACTATTTTTAGATCTCATGCTTGGAGATCCTAAAACAATTATTTTTGCATTAGTTAATTTACAAAAATTAATTACTTTAAATAAATGATCAATACATAAATCATCATCAAATGAATTTATATTTGAATTAAAAAAAATTGATTGAAAGCTACATATTTTAATATTATTTTTTAACCAAAATTCATTGTATTTTTTAACATCTTCATCACAAATATCATTTGAATTTTTTATTTTTGATAAAACACCTTCTATATACTTTATATTGTTTTTTTTAAAAATGTTTAAAACAGAGTCTATTTGTGTATTATTAAATGACAAATTACTTATTGCTATATTCATTAATAAACCTTTTTATTTTACAAACAATATCATTTTTATTTAAAAAATATCCATTACTAAAAAATTTTGTTTTAAAATTATATTCTATTCTTTTATCTAATTTACAATTAATTTTTTTATTAAAAATTTCATTTATCAAAAAAGATGTTTCTATAGGTTCATTAAATAAATTAAAAATATTTGATTCTTTAAAATTTATAATACAATTGTTTATATCGTAATAAAGGTCTTTTAAATCATACCATTGATAAGATGAATTTATATTTATATTATCAACATTATTATTGTTTAATAAATCATAAATAATATTTTTTTTTATAAATTTTCCAAATAATCCACCAAGTCTAAATATTTTGATTTCAGAATTTTTAAATGTTTCATTTATTAATTTTTCAAATAAATATCTGTTTGTTCCATAATTTAAAGTTTTTATAGTTGGAATTGTGTCTTCATTTGAAAGTAAATTAGATTCACAATAAATGTCTATTGTTGATATTAATATTATTTTTTTTACATCAATATCTTTTATTAAATCTATTATATAAATAATATTTTTTATATCATCTAATATATTTTTATTTACTAAATATTTTTGTGCTGGTAAACACGATAAAAACATTAATTCAATTTTTTTATCTTTTAAAAGCTTAATGTCTTTAATATTAGATGTGTTGAATTTATATTGAAAATTTATTTTTTCACAAATAGTTTTTCCTATTAATCCTGTATTTCCAACTATTATATTTTTCATAAATGAAATATTGCCATAAAATCTTTTGAAGATACAAGCATATAATCTTTTAAATAAAATTCCAATAATCTTTTTGGATATAAACAATAAGCACAGTAAATTGAATCATGATGAGATAAATAAAAAAATTATTTGATTATAATTCATTCAATAAATCCAATATGTATTTTTCTATATAATAAATACCTTGTATTTTTCCAGTATAACAATTTATTAAATTTTTATCTTTTACTATTATTGGATTTCTATTAGAAGATTGATTATCATTTTTTGTTTTTGATGATACAATATAACCATCAAGTTCAAAATCTTTTTTAAAATTTTTATAAAAAAAATTTATATCATCTTCAAATATATTTATTATTTTTTTATTTATTTTAAACATATTTTTATAGATTAACAGTTCATTATAATTTTCAAATATTCGTATAGGAGTATTTTCAACATTGCTTAATGTATATATATCATTTTTATACGGATATAAAGAAAATAACTTTCCATCTACTAAAGTTATTGCATTAAAAGATGTGTTTCTTTTCTTTTTATATTTTAACATTAAACATAGTTCATAAAAACAATTTTCTTTTATTGGATTAAATGTGTTATTAGTGCAATTTATAACTAAGTCGTTTTCTTTTTTTAAATTTAATAATTTTTTATAATCAATTTTTGTATAAATAATATTATCTTTTAATTCATTTTTAAAAAAAATTTTAGACTTCCAAGGATCTATATATTTTTCTTTTACTAAAATTGAACCTTCTATATTTTTAAGTTCTTTTACATTGGATATTTTATAATCAAATATATGATTATCAAATATAGACAAATATGTATTAAAATCTATGATTGATTTTTTATCTGGTATACAATAAAAATTATTTTTAATATTTAATGTTAATTTATTATAATTATTTAAAAATAAATTAAATGTATCTAAACATAATTTTCTTGTATTAAAACTTCTGGCATAGTGAAAACCAAGATGAAGTCTATTTTGATTATTAAATGATGTGCTTGAAAATACATCATTAGATTCGTATATGATTACATCATTATTAATTTTTAATTTATTAGCTAAATGGCATCCGGTCCAACCAGCACCAATAATAGCTATTTTCATTAGTTATGCACCGTAAAAACCTTATCTATTTTAATTTTTCTTACATTTTGATATACACCACATCTTTCTGCAAAAATTCCGTCACATACTTCATTCTCTGTATCATGTATTCCAACTTTTTTTGCTATTTCAGTTCTTACTGCAAAAGAACCCCAATCTATAAAAGTAGTTTTTATTTGTGAATTTAAAATGTCGTAATTGTGATGATTGTGTATAGAATTAAAATATATAAAATCAAATTTATCAGAAAAATTTAATATAGAAGATACAGTTATAGGACAATAATAATCTTGTACAGATGTTTGTATTACAAATTCTGTATCAACTAAGTTTTCTAATGCAAATTTTCTATTTTTATGACCCCAAAATCCAGTTGGATTATTTTCTATATGAATTTTTATTCTAGAATCATTTATTTCTAAAACTTTGTTTTGTATATATTGATTTTTTCCATCACAACATATTATACATTTCCATTTATTATTGTCTTGTAGTAACAATGAATATAAAAATACATTTATTTCAATATTTTCTTTATAAGCAGTAGCAACAAATGTAATCATAATATATACCAAGAAAGACTTTTTCTTTTTTCTAAGTTGCAATTTGATTTTATGCTTTTATATAATAATTTTTTTATAATTGTTTTTGAATTTTTTAACGCATTTACTTATAGCCACAATCTTTTCTATAACTATTTAAGTTTTCTTTACGCAAAAGGAATATGTACTTAGAACAATTTTCTTTCAATTTAAAATTTTTAATTTTCTTTTTATTTTGAATAGGTCTTTTGTCGCAACAAAGAAATGTTTCTTCTAAAATTTCAATTGCTTCTTTGTTTGATGATGCACACAAAGCTATACAACAACTTCCTTTATTGCTTATAGATGCTTTATATTTATTTTTATTATCATTTATTTTAATCCAAATCTCATAAAGATATTGCATTCTTTCTCCTGTTAAAATAATGTTATTAATATAGCAACATAATTTAAAAATTACAAATATTTAATTTGGTGTATATTTTTTTAGGAGATCAACATGAAAAAAACAAATATAACAAAACAAGTTCAAAATTATTTTTCAAAAGCTGCTGAAATTTCAAACAATTCTACAATTACACAAGCAGACTTTTTAAATTTACTATCGCAGTTAAAAATTTTTCATTGGAATACAAAATCTTATGCCCAACATAAATCTTTTGGTGAAGCATATGATGATTTATCAGATAGCATAGATGGATTTATTGAAATGTGGCAAGGCGAATATGGTTTGATGCCACATGGAGAATTTTCTTCTTATGCTGTGTCTAATAATACCCTAGAAGAAATAACTAATTTTATTGCAAAAGCAGAAAACTTTATGATTGTAGAGATACCTAAAAATATAGACTCTACCAAACAAACCAATTTGTTGAATCAAAGAGATGAGATGTTAGGATCTTTATCTCAATTAAAATATCTTCTTACATTAAGCTAAAGCTATATTATATCAATATGGTATTGATTTTTTTTTCTAAGTAGCAATATGATTTTTAAATTTTTATCATTTAAAAATTTTTTATAGCTTGGAAAATTTAAATCATTTTTTTATTTTGTAATATTAAAAAATTCTGGAATTGTTAAGTAGCAAATATTATTATTTATTATTAAATAATAATTACAATCATTATTTTTTTAAAAGAGTTTTTATAAAAAATGAAAAATATAAAAATATTTCAATGTTTTTATGATAAAAATCAAGAAAAAAATCTTGATAAATCATTTTTTAAATTAGATAACACAAAAAATTTAAAACCAGAATTTAGAGAATATTATTTAAACAATATTTGTTATGAAAAATCAATAGAAGAAAATTTAGATTTATGGGGAGTTTTTAGTTGGTCATATAAATCAAAAATGAACATATCTGGAGAAGAAATATTAAATATAATTCAACAAAATACTGAAAAAGATGTTTATTTTTTTAACCCCTATTATACAACATCATTAATGTATTATAATACTTGGGAAAATGGAAAATATCATCATAAACACATGATATCAATTTTAGAATCACTATTTCCATTGCTTAATATAGATTTAAAATATTTGTATGATCCAATGAATACAGACGATATGTTTTATTGTTGTTATTGTATAGCTAATAAAAAATTCTGGGATGGTTACAATAAAATATTTTTAAAATATTTTGAATGTTTAAATATGTTAGATGAAAAAATAAAAAAAATGCATGACAGTTGTGCAGAATATTCAAAAGATCGATCTCTTAATTATTTTCCATTTATACATGAAAGATTTTTAAGTTGTTATATCAAAATGAATAATTTTAATGTAAATTCTTTTCATGCAAATGATAAAAGATCTTGGAATAAAAGAGATAAAGAACACGATGATTTAAGAAAAGAATCAATTTTAGAAAAAAATAAAGTTAAATTGCGTGAATGGTTGGATAAAAGATCTAATTATTATGGAATTGGAAATGAAATAGCTGATTATTTATATGAAAGATGTTTTTGGTAGTACCATGTTGGCATATTTCTTTTTTTCCAAGTAGCAATATGATTTTTAAATTTTATGTAGTAATTTCTATATGATTCTACTGCATCATTTAATTTTGCTTCATCTGGCATTGCTAAAGCAAATTCTGTCATTTCTGTATTTGATATTTTGCAAGAATAATTTATACATTCTTTTATGATAGATTCACATTTATGAATTTTTTCATATCTGTATGTATACTCAGAACAAAGCTCTAAACCTAATTCGCATAACCAAAGAAAGTTATGTTTACTTTTTCCTGCCCAAATAGTACATGGATGTTTTACATAAGCCGACTTATATGGAGTTTTAACTCCAAGTTGATTAAGAACTGTGCAAAGCATTTGACAAGTTTCTAAAGGCATTTTTACTACATGCTTGTCCATATGCCATTGAGCAGCTTGTTTTGGATTTTTATCTAACGCAAAAATATTCATAAAAACTCCTTTCTTTTATATTTATTCGTTGAATGGGTGTAAATATTTACATGAAAATATATTTTGATCACATAAATGGTTTTGGAAAAATATCAAATCAAAATTTAATATATACAGAAATTTTTGGTTATCCAGAAATCAATGATGATTTTGATAACTTATTAGAAAATGGATGGTTGCCTTGGGATAATTATTGGTTTCAATGTCGTTCAGTAAGATATGATTTATCAAAAATGCATTTTCACAAAAAAATAAATAAAGCTGCTAAAAAAATTGAATATCAACTAGGAAAACCAGAAAAAGAAGATGTTGATAGAATAGCTAAAGCTTATCAAAACAAAAAAAAATTTATTAGCAAACATGTTTTTGACAATGATCTTATGTTAGAAAATTCAATTCAATATTTTTACGAATCAAAATTAATAGGATTTGTTTGCTACAAACTATTCAAAAAATCTTTTATAGGTATTCAATTCGCTTGGGATTATGAAAAACCACAATTATCATTAGGAAATGTAAGTTTTTTAGTTGAGTCTAATTTAGCAAAGAAATCTGGGTGTATTTATTATTATGCAATGGGTGGATATGAAGAATGTTGTTTATATAAAAGTGAAATAGAAGGATTTGAATGGTGGACAGGAAAAGAATGGTCTAAAGATAAAAAAATGTATCAAAATTTGTGCAGAAGAGATTCTGCGATAGAGATAAAAAATGTCGATTATAATATATGAGCCAAGACAAGAATTAGAAGTAGAAACTCCAAAAGGAAAAGGTAGAATTTGGTTAGTTACTGAATATGGTACTGAAATAGAAAAAATATTTACTGTTATTCTTAATAATGGATTAATATGGGAATTTACAAACAGGGAAGTTGTTGCTACAAAAAATATTACAATGGGGCGATATAATGCTGAATCTTTATCAACAAGTTGAAAAATTTTTTAGCAAATCAGCAGTAATTATTGTTGATATAGACAATACAATTATTCGCAATGGTATATATCCAATTAAAAAAATGGTTGATTATGTTAATGAATTAGCAAAAGAAAATAAAATTTATATAATTACTGGTCGTCCAGAATCAGATAGAAAAGATACAGAACAAACATTAAAAAAAGCTGGTATTAAATATAATCGTTTAATGATGAACAATATTGGTGGTAATCCTAAAGATCAGAATGAATCAAAGAAAAAACATGCACAAAGCATTAAAGATAAAATACTATTTGCTATAGATGACAACCCAAAAATGCGTAGTGAATATAATAAAATTGGAATTAAAACAAAGTCTCCAAAAAATAATTAAGCAACTATACTAGCGATATCAAATCTTTTAATTAATCTATCAACACCATGTTTATTAAGATATTCATCTCTTATATCTTCCATGTTTATTCTATTAAATTTTATTCCTATAGTTTTTGACATTTTTATTGCAGTTATAATCATAATTCTTCTAGCTTTTTTTTGTCTGTTTTTTTTTAATTTCATATTTAAACCCTTAAATCAATTTCGTTGGTATCTATAAATTCTAACTCTAAATTTTCATTAGAAATAAAATCTTTTGTTTTTTGCAATATTAATTTTGCATGTTCTTGGTTATAGCAGTTAAAAACATATGCATCACTTTTTATTTTTGTTAATCCAACTTCTGGGCTTTTGCAAAAATAATTTTCAAAAACATCTTTAATAAGAATTTTCATAGGTTGCTTTCCTTTCTTTTAGTGTAATATATACATATTCGTTTTTTGTTATAAATTATTTAATGGATACTTATGAAAAATTTAAATGATATAACATTATGTGTAGTTGATTGTAAAAATCACCACAATGCAGCAAAATCAATAATACATTGTTTTACAAGATGCAATTTAAATTTCAATAAAGCAATTTATTTTTCAGATATAAAACATTACAAGTTAAAAGATTATAATGTTGAATATTTTAACATAAATAAAATATCATCTGCTAGAGAATATGACAATTTTATGATCAAAGAATTTCCAAAATATATTAAAACAAAATTTGCTTTAATTGTTCAACATGATGGATTAATTTATAAACCAGAAAAATGGACAGACAATTTTTTAAATTATGATTACATTGGTGCTCCTTGGCCAAATTCACCAAAAAATAATAATCAAGTTGGTAACGGCGGTTTTTGTTTAAGATCACAATCTTTTATGCAAAAAGCATCAGAGATTATTGGAAATGCTTATTGCGATCATGCAGAAGATGTTTATTTGTGTTGCACTATTTATGATGAAATGAAAAAAAGCAACTTTAAATATGCAAATATAGATACTGCTTGTGAATTTTCAACTGAATTATCTTGGCATAAAACAAATAATAAGTCTTTTGGTTTTCATTTAGCAGCTTCTAATCCTGTTCAAGAGCATTATCAATTTAGAGAAAATATATTTAATAATTTAGAGACAGAATGGAATCAATAATTTATTAATATATATCATGTTTTTTTTCATCAAAAAAACTGCTATTTAATTTTTCATCTATTTGTTTTTTAATCATATTTCTTTTTTGATTAAATTCAAATATGCATTTTGCTGATTCTATAAATTTTTCATCGGATATATTTGATCTAACTATATTTTCATATTTCCATATTACTTTATTTACAGAAAAAAGATCTTCTTCTAACGGTAAAATTTTTATTCTAAGATCTTCTGATATTTGATTATATATGTTTAATAAGTTTTCTAATTGATTTATATTATTTTCATTATTTATAACAGAACATTTAATTTTCAAAATTGTTATTTTATCTATTAGTTCACCACTACTAATCAATATGTTGTGCAACATCATTTTTTCCACTTAAATTATTTTTTCATGAATCCAACATTCTTCACTAATTAAAAAATCTTTGTTAATAAAAAATTCATTTACTGCTTTTTCAACACCTTTCCAATTATTGTAATCATGTCCAGCAATTACTCCACCATTTTTTAACTTTGGATACCATGATTTTATATCAGATTTTACATTATTGTAGTCATGGCTTGCATCAATAAAAATAAAATCTATTGAATTATCCTCAAAAATTTTTGAAGCATCAACTGATTCCATTCTTATTGGATTAATTATTGTTAATAACGGAGAAACATTATTTATAAACAAATCATACAAAGTATTTTTTTTTACATGTTCATATTCTAAATGTTCAACGCTACCTTTCCATGTATCTATACAATTTAATTTTATATTTTTTCCAGAATTTAAAATTTCTACAGCAAGATACGCTGAACTTTTTCCTTTCCAACAACCTACTTCTACAAAAATGCTTCCAGAATTAAATTTTTCAACCATAGATTTATATAAATTTTTATATGTAAACCAATTTTCTCCAAATGTTTTATCTTGATAAATGTGATTCATATAGATACTTCACCAGGAACTCTCATTTTTAATATTTCATCTGGAACTCGTAACAAATCAGCTTTTACATACAATATGTTGTGTGTTTTATGCCATTCGCTTGGATAAAAGTTTTTAATTCTGTTTAACTGAAATCTTACTGGTGTACCTATATATTTTGCTGTTTCTTTTTTTGTATAATACCAAAAACTATTAGAATTCCAGAAACTTATATGTGTTGGATCTTGAAAAGCACCTCTTCCGTCAGTCGATGGGGTTTGACTTAAAAACCATCCCATTGGACACAATGTTCTATAAGATTCTTTCATTACATGGATTGGATCTTTCAAATGTTCAAGTGCGTCATGTGCTCTTATTATTCCAACTTCACCATTTTTAAAAGGCCAAGGTTTATTTAAGTCATGTATAATTTCTGAGTTTTGCATATCTACAGACTTATATCCTTTAGGAGAATTAAATCCTCCACAAAGGTCTATTTTTAACAAACCATTTAAATCACACCATTTCTCTGCTAAAGAATAAATATATCTATCATGAATATTTAGTGTTTCTTCTTGTATAAATGCATTTTTTTCTCCATAACATGTATTGCTTTTATGTTTATAATAAATATATAAACATTTATCTATATGCTTAACATTTCCTTGTATATATGTTCGACATAAAATGTCATGATCATCTAAAACTTCCATTGTTTCATTATGACCACCTATTTTTTCATAAAATGTTTTTTTCCATGCTCTTACATGATTTGGAGCAAACCATATTTTAGAAAAAGATGCTGGAGTAGAATCAAATGATATTAATTCTAAAAGATCTTTTCCATGATATTTAAAAGGTCTATTTCTCCAACCATAGTAATCCGAATAAACAAATGGTTTTCCTTCATGATCTATTTCCGCACAATTTGAATAAGCAAAATCTATTTTTTCATCTGAATTAAATGTATTGTGTAATTCTTGTAAACAATCTTCTGTTAACTCATCATCATGATCAACTTCTACAACAACAACTCCATTAGATGCTATGCACCCTTCTTTTTTAAATAATCCAATAATTTTTGAATCTGGTTTTTTAGAGTTTACAATTCTTGGCTTAAATGATAGTGATTCTATATCTATGTTTGCATTACCATTTGGTAAAACAACCCATTCAAAATCTTTAAATGTTTGCCTTGACAGAGATCTTGACAATCTCGCAAGAAATTGTGAATTGTTTGTTGGTGTAACTATTGAAAAGTATGGCATTATTTTTTCACATTAAAAAAGAATAGTTGAACTAACCTTGAAAAATCTCCGTACATTGTAGCAGAATGAATCATTTTACCATCCCAAAGCACTAATCTATTATAAACAGATCCAATCCTATCTACCAATTCCCAATTGTCTTCATGCAATAAATTATATTGTGTATATATGTCGCTATCGCTTATCTGATTTTTATTTTCTAGTGGATGACTTGGCGGTCTTCTACAACCATATTTTTTATCTTTCCAAAAAGATGTTCCAGCATTAGTAGGACCATCTTTAGTTAAGTATACTGCTGCTGCGTAGTCTTGAGAATCACTATGCCAAACTAATGGGTCATTTCCTTCTGTTTTTTGAAAGACACCATTCATTGGTTGATTCAGCCAATCGGTTATTTCTGCTTGTAAAAGCCTTTGAAACTCTTCTTTAATGTATGGCAACAGACAAGATGTTGTTCTTTTTCCTTTGTAAAATTTTGTTTCTTCTTTAAATTCAAAATCTTTTGTTTTTTCAACTAACCAATCTGGATCTTTGTAAAAGTTGTCAACAACAAGTAAACTAGGATTTCTTTGATTAAAAATTAAATTATCCATTTTTCCAAGTCCTTTCGTCTTCTATATCTTCATTTTGTCTTAAATCAATTATGACAGATTCAAATATAGCAGAGTACGGTATGAAAACAAGTAGTTTGCTATATTGTTTAGAATCTATGCCTTCATCAACTTTAAACCAAACTTCAATTTTAGACTTATTTGACAAAAGTTTTTTTGTTTTATTTTTTGTTAATAAACATTCATTTTCATATTCTTTAATTTGCTGTGTTGTTATTTCTAATTTTTGCATTTCTTTTTGAACTATTTTTTTAATTGCTTCAGTTTCAGCTACTATTATGTGTTTTTTATCTGCTGACAAGCATATGTATAACTTTGCTTCAGTTCTAACATCTCTGCCATTTGCCTCTTCGTAGTTGCCATTTTCTGTTAAATAAAATCTTTTTGACTCATAAATAATATCAGATTTATTTTCACGGCACTTCATTTGTGCTGTTTTTTTACTTTTTTCACACTTGTAATCAATCATTAATTTTCTATCTTCTTCTAAAGATGCTTTTTTAAAATTGTATTTAAACCTAAAATTTAAATAATTTGCAACTTTATCTGCTAGAGTATTTCCATTTTCTATTCTGCTCATTATTTTATCAGTCTTCATTAGAAAGCATCTCCTTTTTATAATTTTCAAGTTCTTTTATAAAAAACTTTCCTATTTCACTTATTTCAACATTAGATTTGTTTTTTTTATCAATACAGTATTCTTGTGCTGTTTTTTCACCTATATCTAACATTCTTTTTGAATTATTTATTACTGGCCCTATTCTTAAAATTGTAGAATTTCCACCATCTTTATCAAGTGTATACATTTTTCCTATAGATACTTCTTGACATGGGTCCATAGTAACTATTTCTCCATTTGATTCAATAACTTTTTTTATTAATTCATATTCATCAATTCTTTCATCTTTAATATTTTTTATCATTTTTTTTAAATCTTCTATCTGAATTACGGCTAATGTTCCAGATTTAAGTTCAATCCTAGATAATACATCAATTCTCATTTATTTCTCCTAATAGTTTTTCGTCATCAAAAATTTCTTTTAAAGATTCTTCTGGGCTTTTTTTAATCACATCAAAACAAGCTGCTTCTGTTATACATCCGTAAGAGTCAATACTTAAAAAACTTGGATTATATTTACAAAAAGATTTCATTGTTTGCCTTTTATTTGTTATTACAATCAGTATTTTTTTATTATCTTCATTTTTTAAATCATTTATGTATTCGCTTAAACCAACAACTTTTTCATCAGAAATAAAAGCGTCAATGTCCTTAAACAAAACAACTGCTTCACTTTTTAATTTTTTAACTTTTTTAATTTCATTAAACAAATTTAAATAAAAATCTTTGTCTTTATATATATAACTTGAATCTAGAATATTATTGCTATAACTTGCAATTGTAAATTGTTCTATATTATTTTCTTGTGATAACTTAAAAATTTCTTTTAGCAAAAATGTTTTATATAAGTCATTTTTATAATACACAATTAATAGTTTTTCGTCTGACATATAAAAATTTAAACTTTTGCTTATTTTATTTTTTAATAGTTCAAATAATTTATCAATATACATTTTCACCTCGAAACAAGAAAAAGTTTTTCATCAATTTTCTCTATGGTGTATTTTAAAAATATTTCACCGTCTTCTTCTATTACTAATAAAGCCATAGGCATATACATATATTCCAATATATAAATGTCATGAACAACTTTTAAAAAAATATCATCAGAATCTTTTATTTCACCAATATCTTTTTTGCAAACCTCCATGTTTCCATTAAGATAACTTATGTATGCGTTATACATATCAATACCAAGAATATAATGAAAAACCATTATTTCCATAAATTTCTAACATTGTTTGAAAATTTTCAATTTCTTTTGTTTCAAATTCAAACAGCTTAGAATTATTTTTTTTAATGTTTTCAATATGAATTTTGATTATTTTAGAACATTTTATTACTTCTTCGTTTGTAAGTATTTTATATAATGAAAATCCTGTTAATGGTTTAAAAATTTTTTCATATCTTTCACCAAAAAATGTTGCATGTTTGTTTTGTATCTTATAACCGTCTATATTAAGATTGCTAAGATCTATTTTTTCATTTTCTCCACCTTGCCAACTATTTATTAATTTTTTTTTCATTTTAATCATCTTTGATTGTAATGTATTGTTTTAACAACATTCTATTATTATATATTCGTTTTTCCCATTTAAAATTTAGAATATCAAAAAATATTTGTTATTAATATTAACATGTTTTTAAAAACATTTGATATGTTTCATCAATTTTTTCAACAACCTGTTCCATGTCTGTCATCATAGATAAATATGTTTTAATTTTTAAATTGTTAAAAGGTTTTTTTATAGCAGTTAATAATTCATTTTTATTTTTGAATGTATCTAAATTAAAGTCTTCTATCATCTCTTTTGCTACAAATCCTTCACTTTTATCATACCTTTTAAATATGCCTTGATCTGTTGGAACTAAAACTTTTGTTCCTCTAGCCACCATATCTATTACTGAATTTTCATAACTTCCTGGGTGCGTTAAAATAAAACATTCAAATTTTGATGTTTGTTCCATGTACTCTTTATAATTACTTTTAAATAATGGCTTTATAATTTTTGAATGAGGTTGATCATTTTTTTTAGTTAACTGATAAATTTGATAACCTTCATAAATTAATTCATGTATCCAATCTGTTATTTTATCAGATATGTCCTTTCCTAAAAATTCCTCTTGGTTATGATCGTCTAATAATATGGTTTTTGGTATTTTTTCTGTATATTTAAAAAATTTTTTAGAACATGGATATGAAATATAACATTCTGGAGAACTTTCTCTTAAATTTGCAAATGAATAATCCCACATACTTTTGTTTTCTAAAAATGTGGTTGTTTTATATTTAACCTTTTCTTTTGCTAAATGACCATTATCTAAAACATTTCTTGTATATATAGATGTTAATAAAAAATCACATTTTGGAACTTTTTCAAATGTTTTTTCGGGATTAACAGATGTTTTCCAATCATAATCAACAACTTTTAAATCTACATGTTTTAATTTTATAAAGTGTTCAAGAAGCCCTGATGAAAATCTTTCCATACTAGTAAAAGATTCATCAACAGACTTTGCAAATTTTCCATATAAACAAAGTGAATAATTTATCAAAATATATTTAAACTCTTTCCTTCTGATATAGGCATTGGTCGCCCCAAATTGTCTCTAATTTGGAAAGTTGGATCTAAGCCTAGTGCCTTATATACTGTAGCAAAAACATCAGATATGGTACAAGGCTTATCGTCTATATCCATACCATCTTTTGTTGTAGAACCATAGACCTGTCCACCTTTGATAGTACCACCACCAATAACCACAGACCAACATCTAGCCCAATGGTCACGACCAGCATTCTGATTTATCCTTGGTGTTCGACCAAATTCACCCATCCAAAGAACTACAGTATCTTTCCATAGCCCCATATCTAATAAGTCCTTGACCAGATATCCCATGCCCAGATCAAGACGACTCCCATTCCCATTCCTAATAGTATTAAAGATATTGCTATGATTATCCCATCCACCCAAATCGATTTGAACACAGCTAACTCCTTTAGAAATCAAGTTTCTAGCAAGAAGACAACCCATTCCAAAGTTATTTCCTCGACCACCATAAGACTCAATCGTTTTAGGATTTTCGTCTTTTAGTTCAAAAATTGTTTTAAGTGGAGAAAGAGTTAAGTCAAAAGCCTTGCTATAAATATTAGAGTGGGATTGGGCATAATTTCCCATTGCTTCTCTTGCTGTGTTGTTTTTTATGTGTGGAGCAATCCTTTCTGCAAAATCATCTTCTATGGTATAAAAAAGTCTCTGTCTTCTTCTGAGTCTTTCTTCGTTATCTACATCTTTTGGTGATTTAATATTTTCTGGCGGTGTTCCTGGATTTTGAACGATGAATGGTGCAAAGTTTGTACCCAAAAATCCAGAACCTATTCTTTGAGCAGAATTTCCTATGCCTATAAATCCAGGCAATGGCAAATCTTTTGATGTCAATAAGGAAGATGTGACAGAACCAATAGATGGATACTGAACAACAACGCTTGGTTGATGCCCAGTATTCATCAAAACAGTTCCTCTTTCGTGGCTTCCTTCGTTTGTCACCAAGGATCTTATTGCTACTAAATTATGAAATTGAGATGCTATCGTTGGAAGAACCTCACTTATACTTACTCCTTTTGCTGAAGTTAGTATTTGTTTAAATTCTCCACCGACTTGACCACCTTTTAAATCCCAAAGATCCATGTGGCTAGGACCGCCACTCATCCATAAAACAATTAAATTTTTACCATTCTTTTTAATCTTGTCTTCTTGTGCTTTTATGCCATTTATAAAAGATAAAGATGATATTCCAGCTAAATGTTTTACGAAATGTCTTCGGTTCATCTTATCTCCATTTTATTTATTTTCTTTACGATCTTTCTTAAAAAAATTAACCGCATTATCCCTCATTATTTTTATATTTTTTGGTGCTTTTATACAAAGTCTAACCTGTTTTGAAGATTGGCTTATTTCTTTAATTGAAACAACAATATCTCCACAGTCAGTATATATTGTAAAAGCTTCATTTAATTTTCTAGCAAAAACAAGACTTCCAATTTCCATTTTGTCCTCCTTTTTTTATAAGGTGTCTCTAGTTAACGCAACTAGTAAGACCTTTGCCCACCGATCATCGGTCCAGACACCTTATATTTTTAATTAATGCCCTTTTCTGTTAAGTTCTACAGCAATATTAGATATATCTAAAATTTTTAGTAGCATAGATATTAGTTCTTCATTTTTAAGTTTTAGTTCCTCAATATTGGAAACTAAAGAATTATTAATGTTTTCCAGTTCTACATAATCAAGTTCCAAATCATTGTATTTCCCTTTTAAAATATTTAATTCTAAAATAAAGTCTTGCATTGATTTTTCATTTTTAAATTTACAACCACCACAATTTTTTTTACCAAAAAACATTTTAAAAAAGTTCATTTTTTTCCTCCTTGTTAAAAATTCCACTAACATACTATTCGTTTAGTCACTATTATTATTTAGGAAAATCTTCGTCAATATAACTTTTTATTAAATACATTATCATCAAATATATTAAACAATAGCATATATATTGAATCAAACACATGTAAAAATCTTCAAATATAAATTCGTATCCTAGTATGTACAAGTGATGAACAATTGTGTTTTTAATAATATACCAGTCATAACAAAACCAATCAGTTTTCACTTTCAACATACTTTAGTTCAATAAATCCATTTTTAACTATTACTTCTACATAAATGGTGTCTTCTAAATTTTTTATACCCATGTCTTTTAACATTTCGTTTGTTATAATTAACACATAATTTTCATCATTTTCTTTTTGCGTCATGTTGTTACTATAAAATCATTAAATGTTTTAAAGCTGTATGTTATTGTTGCATTTCCTCCATCGGTTCCACCGCCTTGATAATTTGCTGATTGTAATTTATTTTTTTTACCAAGATCAATTGTTGTTCCATTTTTGAAAACAAGTTTTATTTCTTCGTCTGTAAGATTATTAGAATCTTCAACAACACCTATTTGATCACCCTTTTTTGCTATGATTTCAAATTGTGCTGTTACTTCTACTGGAAATTTTGCATATCTAAAATATGGAACTTTACTTCCAAGTTCAAGTATTTTTTCTCTAGCTATATTCGCACCAACAGATATTGATTGAAATGATGATATAGAAGGTATACATTTTGGTATTTTTGTCAAACTCATATCAACATGTTGTCTTCTTTGTACAGTTAAGTTTGGCTCATCGTCTGGAACATTTGTTGATGGGCTATTTTCTATGTACCATTCACTATTTGATGGACTCCAAGAACTTGACCACACTTTTTCATTACCAACAAGCGTTATAGATTCAGTTGAATTTCCTTCTACAGATGTTTTATATGTGATTTGACTTACTACAAATTTCTTCATTAAACAACTAGCACTAACTGTTCCGGTAGCAGCTACTGATGTATCATCAAAAATTGATAGTGCTATAGAACATTGGGCTGTTGATTTAGAAGAAAGTGTATTATTTGAAACTTCGGCAGTTGCCAAAGTATAAAGGAGTGATTTTCCGTCTAAAACTTTTTCTAATGTTACTTCAACATCTGGTATATTTTCAATATTTTCATAAATTGAAATCATGCCAACTTCAAAAATTTGTTCTAAATTAAAAGTTGTATTTATTCCAACACTTTGAACACCATGAACTGCAACAATGTTTTGACCATCTTTGTCGCCAATTCCAACTGCTTGACAAGCATAAAAAATTCTTCTATTACTCATTTATGCTCCATAATATATTAAATATTATTATATTTTATATTAAATTTATATTTTCACATCTACAATTTGGACATTGTTCTGGATTTTGTAAACCTTCCCAGTAAAACTTAAAATTACAATAAGAACATATGTACCATTTTTTAACATCTTCCATTATTAATACCCCATTATTGATGCAATAAAATTGGTAAACTATTCTTTAAAAGCTCTTGCACATTCTTCACACATTTCTTTCCATCCTTCTCCCAATATGCCATTTGCTCGATCAATGTTTGTAATTCCAATATCCTTTTCACATACGGAACATTTTGTTAAAGATACTTTTATTGCACAATTCAGACATGTGTCATTAGTTATTCCGTCAACATCTCTAATCATCCATTCTGATATTTGAACACCGCATTCAGAACAATGATATTCAAGTTCTTCATCCATGCTTATTTTCCTTTTTTAACCATTCTGGTTGTATTAATATTCCCAACAAAAATAAACAAATCGCTATTATCCTTGGAGTATTCAAATCTGATGGATTTCTAACATATGTTAGTTGACACATACATTCAATAAGTATAGCAGAAATCATTAATAAAACACTTATAATAGATTGAACTATTTTGAACATTACTATTAAAAATTTTTGCATATATTAATCTTTTAAAATAATTAAAAAATGGGGCTGTTTTAAAACAACCCCACTTTTATTATATACTAGCGACATCTTTTCCCACGGTTAAAAAACTTAAACCTAAATTGATGTTGTGGTTCAACAACAACATTGGTCTTTGCTTCAACCTTTTTAGACTCAACTGCAACAGGTGCAGAAGAAGAACAGACACCACCAGAACAACTGGATTTAGACCTAAATCCAATAGCACCAACAGATTCAGAACCAAAGGCAGCAGTTACTGCCAAAAACAAATCCAACATAATTCTTCCTCCTAAAGAAACCTAAAAAACAAGCTCAACAACAAGTTAAGCTTACTACTACTATATCATTCGCATGAAGGCAACAATTATTTAGTATTGGGGTAATATATTTTATTATGTTTGAATATATATTTATATTTTTATCTTTGTTTCCATCAAATCCAATAGATGAATTTTTTGCACATAAAATTTTTAATAAGTCTTTAAAAAATGCACATGTTATTTTAGGTTTAAGAACTAAAGAAGACACCAGATCTTTTTATAACATGAATACATTAAGAAGTGAATCTAATCTTGTTTATACAAACAACTATCCTAGTATTTCATACATATACAATTTTGGATATACATCTTCTGAACAAACTATGCCAATATTGCTTTTTTCAAATTCATACTCATCTTTTTGCAAAAAAAGAATTGAATTTGGAGATTCAAATGTAGAAACATTAATTGAAACACTTGAAGAAATAGCTTTTTTATATCAAATATATGATTTAGTTGATGATACGGTAAGGTCTGAATATAATCTTTTTAAAAAAAGACAGTCATTGCATAAAATAAAACAGATAATAGGTGAAGAAGATTTTTACTCTGGTAAACTTCCACCATTTGTTCCTATGTGGAGATTTTCAAACATAGGAAATTAAAGTATTATTTAACTTTACTTTCGCATTTAAAACATACAACATTATGATTTTTGCATATGTAGTCAACAGTTTCATCAAAAACTGCTGTGTGACCACACTCTAACAATACTGACCATTTGTTTGGGTGTACTGGCAACATTTGCGTATAGTTTCCAACACAATGCATTACAAAGCATTTAACTTCTTGATTTGTTTCAAAATCAGTAGCTTTAATATTTAAAACACTTACATTTGTTTCGCCAATTTTTTTAATATTTGATGTTCCAATCTTAGTAAATGGTTCATTTACAAATTCTTCTGCTATATTAATAGCTGCCATTTTATTTTTTATTAAAAGCCTTTTTACATTTTGACTTGCAAATAACAGATATTCTTCTCCATTAATCTTAATTGGTGCTTTTGAATTCATATTTTTTTCTCCTTAAAAGTAAATGATTTGTACAATATATTATTCGTTTTAAGCATAGAAGTATTTACTATATTTTGTATTTTCCCAAAAGTCTTTGCTCTATGAGCTTTTGAACATTTTCATCATCTTTTTGTTTTTCTGTTGGTGCAAATAATGCTTTTCCACGATCTTCAGTATTTTTATCTGGTTCACACACATAATATATGGCTATTGAATTTCTTGAAATATTTTTTGGACAACTTAATTCATCTGATATTCCATGCCAAGAGTTTTGCGTAGTATCAAACAACAAAGCTCTATTAAATAAACAATCTACCTTTTTTTCTATTTTTTTTGGTTTGTTGAGTTCTTGATCATGTGACCATAACTCAATAGCTCCACCCCAAGACATATCCCATTCTTTGGTTAAATATATTATAAGATTAATTTTTCTCTGCAATCCTAGTTTTGGGTGAATATTATAATCTAAATGTGGGTTTAATTTTCCAGAGTTCCCCATTGAATGAATACCACCACCATTTAATCCATAATCTGCCCAAACTTGTTTTCCAACTAAATTTGATAATGAGTCAACAAATTTGTTATTGGTTAGTTCAAATATTGTTTTATAAATTGATTTTGGAAATTTACACCACATATCACAAGCTTTTTTAACTTCAACTGCATTATTATAATAAAACCAAAAATCATCATTTATAGAAGGAAACTCATCAGCTACTTGTGTAGCCAATGAGTTTTCTAAAAAATTATCTATTACTAAATGATTAAATGGTTTTGAATTTTTCCAACTTAATAATTCTTCGTTTGTAAACATTTATTGTAACCATAAACTAGGGCTATAATAATACATTCCTACATATGGAATTGTATTTTGTAAAGTATAACCATTTGTCTGCAATGGTGGTAAATTTGTCAAAGGATAAAATAAATATCCATTTGCTGTTTTTTGAACTGGATTAATCGGATAATATCTTTGAGTACTATTGTAATTATTATATGGATTATAATTATTGTATTGTGTGTTCTGTAGTGGTCTATAAATTATTTGTTGTGCATTTAATTCATAAGCTAACAGAATAAAACAAAGTGTTGAAAAAATATATTTCATAGAAATCTCCTTTTATGTATATTATACTTTTAAATAAATCTAAACAAGGACAATTATGGAACTTAAACAAATAGAAAAAACATGTGGAAACTGTGATGTTTGTTGCAACATATTAGAAGTAAGAGAACTTAACAAGCCATCTTTTTGTAATTGCAAAGATAGAGCAGATCATGGTGGTTGTGGAATTTATGATACTAGACCAAGCATTTGCAGAGATTGGTCTTGTGCATACATTTTAAATTTAATTCCCGGTGGAGAAGAAATAAGGCCAAATAATCTTGGTCTTATGTTTTACCCTGTTACTGCTCAAAATAATGATCTTGGACTATCGATGTTAATGGGTCAAGAAGTATGGCCAGATGCAATCTATAGTAGTGAAGCACAAAAAGTTTTAAATGTTTTGTCAAAGCATATTTTAACCCTCGTAAGACATTATAAAAAAGAACAATTCACATATGTTGGGCCACAAGAAAAAATAAAAGAATTTGAAGAAAAACATAAAGAATATATGTCTAAACAGTAGCTATCCCTGTGGACCTATAGGCATTTCTGATGTTGAAACTTCAGTTGTTGTTGGCAAAACTGTTGTACTAGTTATAGGACTTTGTGTAGTTGTGCAATTTGGATTTCCATAGTTGTAACTGTTTATTGAATTTAAACAATTTTGATAATTATAATTTTGACTAGGGCTACATACAAATTCGTTAAGCGGTACACATATAGCACATTGATTTGTTGCATCTATATAATATTTTTGACTTAAAACACCGCTAGGACATGGTGTTGTAGTAATTGTTGTACTAGTTACAGTTGTGGTAGTTGATGTTGTAGTTGAAACAGTATTATTATAATTTTGAATATAATCATTAATTTCTTTTCTAAAAAAATAAAAATCCATACTACCAGTTAATCTAGAAAAACACATATTGTTTATATCAATACATTCTGAGTATGTTGGTTCAACTATTGGCAAACTATTTATATATTGTTCAATATTTGTATTATCATCAGATTTAATATCGCTAGTGTAAAAATATTCTAAGTTATTTTCATATATTGCCCCAACTATTTTTCTATTTCCCAATATGTTTATTGAAGCATTCATTTTAATTTGCATTAATATGTTTATGTTTTCATAAACAAACATTGCTGTTTCATATTTAAATGCCATTATTCACCATTACTTGGAAATATTCCTTTAATAAAACCAATGACAACAGCACAAATCAAAATAAATGTCATAGCGTCTTTACCCATTTTTGAACCTACTTTCAAATTCAAGTTCTTCAATAAATTCAACCCTGTCATAAAATCTATTCATGTTAACCATGTAAGTATTTAGTGTTTCTACATTAGATTGCACTTCTAGTATGTTAAAATACACCTCATTTTTTTTAAGTGAATATTTTACAGATTTTAAAAGATGAGCAAGTTTAGTAGCACATGAATGAAATTCATCTACTGATTGAATAAATTCTTGAACATTTTTATTTGCAATTTTTTTGAAATCCATTTTTCCTCCTTGATAATTAAGTTTCTAAATATTATTCGATTCATTGATTATTTTATTTAGTTCAGAAACACTTTTTTCATCAAGTTTTGCTGAACCAAAAAAATAACCATTTTTCTTTTTTGTGTTTAAATTTACTCCAGATCTTTTTAGTGCATAAGCTCTATTTTTAACAGAAGACACGCTCATGTTAAATTCTTTTGCAATTTCTTCATAACTTTGTTTTTCAATAAAAACTTTTACAAATTCTTCTGGTGTAATTAATTTTTTAAGTTCTTTTTTTTTCTCAGTACTCATTTTTTCTCCTGTGCAAATAAATTATCTTCAACATCAAGAACTTTCATAACAGCAAGCTTATCACGATGATAGGTTCTAAAAACTGTCTTGTGTTCTTTATAGTGGTCTACAATTTTTAATGTAACCAAGGGTTTACCACTTTTAGAAACCCATTCTTTTTCCAAGAATCCAGCCCTAATAGTATTGTCTTTATATCCTTTTACAAGATACATCTTCATTTTTTTCTCCTAATTTAAAAATTTCTAGTTTTATTATGTCAACAGAGTCGTCATTATCAAGTCTTGTTAAATCAAACATATCCATTGCAACAACTTTAATAGATTCTAAACTCATTATATCTGGTTTTGGCAGATGTTTTTTCTTCATAAGTGATAACTTGTGCATAAGCATAGATTTTAAAAACTTTTTCCATTTAGTTTTAGGTATTGAATAAACTTTATCATTAAAAAATAAAAATTTTTTCATTTCTATGTTCATATTTTACCTACTTAGTAAATGTATAACAATACCTTATGCTCACATTTATTTTTTCAATTTCTCTAGAGTCGTATGGGCTAATACTAGTAGAAACACTCTGTTCTATAGTTCCACACCCATACAGACATACTAGAGCAAAACACAGAATAGTCCTTGAGCAAATCATAAACCCTCCTAGTTTAGAAAATACACACTATTGTTGTTCTAAAACTTTAGCGTCAATCTCATCGTACTTAGCTTGATCTATATATCTATCATTTATTTTATCTATATAGCTAATAGCATCTAAAATGCTCTTATGATAAATCAACCCATCTCTTTCAAATCGATGTTCTACATATTGATTCTTGAGAAGTTGCAGTCTTTCAAGAACACTTTTTGATGGGATAGAATATTTAATATTTTGAAATCTTGTAATATTAACAAGCCATGACAAAATAAATTCTTTGTCGTTATCGTGCATACAACCTGAGTTTACCATTGTGTTTATGCCACTAATGATATTATTTGTCACACTAATTCTTCTTTCATTATTATTCATAAGTCCTCCTTTGTGTTATAAAAAGTCTATATATTATTATTCGTTTTAATTAGTAAATTATTTAGCTAAATCTTTATTTTTTTCAGATAAAAATTTTTCCCACTCATCATTCCATTTCCATGGCTTAGAAAGAAAATATATCATCCTTTTAATGGGATTGTCTTTATATATTTTCCCATTAACCTCGCCACTACAATCTTTCCACTCTCCATCATCAAGTAGCCAACTAGCTAACATAGCTAGATTTTCTCTTTTTTCATACCACATACTTCCTCCCCTTTTTGAATATTATTTGCTAGTAACTTAAATCTTTTGTTCAATTCTTTTTCTGATATTGGAAAATAAACTATTTGAATACTTCCATCAATAACATCGCTATTTTTGTCATATTTATAATTTGTTAAACAAAAAACAGAACAATTATTAGAAATTTTCTCTACAATTAAACCTTCTTTAAAAACATCTGTATGTACAACAACTTTGTTTTTTACAGAATGAATGTCTTCTACTGCGAAAATATCTTCAAGCAATTGTTTTTGACTTTGTATTTTTTTCATTTGCATACTCCTTTATTACAAGTCTTTAACTTTAACTTTATCTATCATCTTCTGAAGTTCAGAATGCATATACTTCCAATCCATGTTGAAATGTATATAGTCAGCTATGTTCGACCAGACAATATTATTAGTAAAAGTTTTCTTTTGCTTTCTGATAAAGTCTTTTGCTTCCCAAAAAGAAAAGATGATATCTTTTGAACCATTAGTCTTAGCATCATTAAGCATTTTAATTGCGTCATCTATCTTCATTCTTTATTGCTCCATCGTCAAATATTTTTATTTTTCCATTGTCTTCTACAGAAATAAAGTAACTAGCTACAATTTTTCCAGCCTTTGGCAAAAATGGGTTATTTGTTCCTTGCCAGATGTTAACTCTATATCTGTTTGAATATACATTTATTACTGACTCTTTAATTGTATTTTCCACTCTATCAACTTGCTGATAAAGCATTGATAGTATTGCACCCTCGCTAAACTTTTGTTTGTTTACTTTTGTTGTTGGTTTATCTTCTGTTGATGTCATTTTATATCTCCTTTAAAAAAGTTTAAATCCTTTAACTTATACACCCTCAACCACACTAATGTCAGCTAGTACAAACCGTTCACCATCATCATCTGTGTGTATTGACACACGGCTAGAACCTTTATTAAAAGCCTCCCACAATAAAATCATCTCAGCAGCTACCTTTTTTCTGTGGCTAAAATCGCCAACATTATATGGTGTAGAATTACCATCTAACAGTATTGGACTTTCTGCTTTTTTAAAGTCTCCTTCCATTGTTGCTACTAATTCTCCATTTGCTAAAATATTATATTTCATTAGTTATCCTCCTTGTTTTGACTAATGTTTTTCGCACACTCAAGACACATACTATCAAATCCTTCTCCAACAATAGTGCTTGATTCATGTATTGTGTTTTCGCTAATCAACACTTTACAAACACAACACTTTGAAGTATTTCTATCAAAATTATTCATTTGGTAACTCCTTTT
>SXGQ01195377.1_pt1 | contig 69480 bp, 104 predicted proteins | sample 3178371 | NCBI WGS metagenome assembly SXGQ01 (sample SAMN11356859, study PRJNA531348) | freshwater metagenome | isolation source: freshwater sample F1-20 | place: China: Fuxian Lake, Yuxi | collected 2017-12-25 | reverse complement strand
TCCTAAACCGTAGGCCACACGTTCGAATCGTGTCGGGGACGCCACGTCACCACCTCAACCGAGAGAAAGAGACACATCATGCCTGAATTCACCTACCACACCTTCCTCGAGGCCATCGGCCTCGTCACCATCGTCTTCGGCATCCTCGTCCCGTTCTACGGAACCATCTGGGAGGTCAGCAAGATGCGATACGCCAAGGAGCTCGAGGCCAAGAAGGCCGCCGGCAAGTGACGGGGGAGGAGATACTGGGACAGGCCATCGGTGGCATCGCCATGGCCGTCCTGGCCTACGGTCTCTTCGAGGCCCTGCTGCGGTGGAGGCGGTGGATGTAGGGGAGCGCCGGGGGCCCCGCAGGGGAGCTTAAAAAGAGCTGCGGGGCCCCCTACAGGCGGGCGGCAGGAGACCAGGGGGCGCCCCCTCAAAAAGGGCCCAAATAGGGGGCTAAAAGGGCCCAGGGCCCCCCGGGGGCAAACTGTGTAGAAGAAGCTGCGCGCCGCGGGCTAAGGCCACTCACAAAAAATTCCCGAGACACTTTTCGGCACCTGTTACCCCCTACCCACGAGGGACTGCGAACCCTTTCCGGGAACTCGAGTCCCTCCGAACGTCGCTGTTCTTCCCGAAATTTCCCGGGAGAATTTTTCCGACGATGCAAAACCACCCTCCTCGATGATAGGATGGAACCATGGCAAACCTACTCGACGCCGCCGCAGTGGACCCCCGGCAGGCCCACCGGGCGGACCCCACCTGGGACAACCTCGTCGCCGCCCTCCACGAACTACACGAAACCGGACGCTTCGTCTATGAGCTGGAGGGAGTCGCCGACCTCTTGGACTCCTCGGCCCGAGAGGCCGTCGCCGCCCTGGATGCGGCGATGGGAGAGATCCCAGAAGTGCGGAGGTTCCTGGGGGTGATGCTCATCGCCCGGGAGGGCCGCCTCCGCCGCGGCCGGCACGGCCGGCCTCGGAGTCGTTGAGACGACACTTTCCCGACGACCACAATACTTATGGAATATTCCGGAGAATTCACATGAAGTTGACGGCGACCCAGTTGCGCAGAATTATCGCCGAAGAGGTGGAGGCCGCCATGACCCAGGCCCCCAAGAAGAAGTCGGCGGCCGCGGCTGCTCCCAAGGCGGCGGCGAAGAAGCGTGTCCCCACGGCGGCCGTCATCGCCGGCAGCATCGCCGACCTCGTCGGCGATGGCGTTCCTGGTGACTACATGGAGGCCGCCGAGGTCCTCCTGAGCCACATGTCGGAGGGAAATACCGACCGCGAGGCCGTGGTGGAGGAAGTGGCCGACGTCCTCGGCAACGCCATCATGGACTCGATGATGGACGCCGGTGACGACGACATGGGCATGGAGATGGACTTCGACGCCTTCGGCGTCGCCTCAGCCGTCGTCGACATGTACATGTGACGGGAGCCGGCCCTCACAAAAAAGAGACGACGCCTCCGGCGTCGTTTCCCATTTGCAGCATACTTAAACCTCGATGCCGTACAGAGTCAGAAAGTCCAAGTGTCGCAGGTCCGACGGAAAACGTGGGTCCTGGGTCCTCGCATACAAAGACAAGTCCGGCAAGTCCCACAGCAACTGCCATACCTCCAAGTCGGGGGCCGAGGCCCAGATCGCTGCCATCGAGGGACCCAAGGAATCACGAACCTACCAGGGAGACGTCATGAAACTCACGACCACAATGTTGCGCCGCATCATCGCCGAAGAAGTGGCGGCGGTGACCCAGGCTCGCGGAGATTCGACGCGAAGCGTCGAGTCCCTCATGACCCCCGAGGAGGAGATCGCCCTGGCCCGGGCCGCCAAGAGGAACCCCAAGGTGGCGACGCCGTCGGGTTCCTTCGCCGACGTCGAGGCCGGGTACCGCAGCCGCCTCGCCGATCGCCGCTGGACGGAACTGTCCAGCAAGTTTCCGAAGACGGCCCGTCGAGTGGGTCGCGACGCCTTCGATGCGGAGTGGGCCCGCCGAGAGGAGGGCGCCGCCGGAGGCGGCGGACACCTGACGTACGCCGACGAGTTCCGCATCCTCCTGGACCTCCTGGAGAAATCGTGAGAAACGGCCCGCAAGGGCCGTTTCCCATTTGTGGCGTATAATTACCCGTCAGGTATACCCACCCCTAACCCGTACGGAGAATTTTCAATGAAGCTATCAGCCGGAATGTTACGTCAGATCATCGCAGAGGAGACCCGCCGGGTCCTCCGCGAGGGTCGCTACGACGCCCTCGCCGCAGCCGTCATGGCAGGTGATGTCGACGACGATGGAGAGCTCGAGGAGTCCCCCAGCGGGTATGAGTTCATCGAGATCTTCAAGAAAGCCGTGGCCCCCATCATCGAGGACGACGACGCCGTCTACGAGGAGATCGACGCCGCCTTGGCGGCCCTGAAGGCCGCCGGCGCCACGAGGGCGGACGTCGAGGAGACTCGACAGGTGTTGCAGACGATGGCGCAGCTCGTCGCCGCTGACCTGGAGACGACGTCCTCCAACATGGACTACGAGGTCGAGGCCGAGCGCGCTCGCGCCGAGCGTGAGGAGAAGTCCGCTGCTCAAGAGGCAGCCTTCAACGCCATCATCGTTCGTCTCGGCAGCGACAAGGCCTTCATGGCGAAGCTCGTCCCCCTCCTCAACAAGAAGCTGTCGGCCACGAAGTCGTCGGAGAAGTCTGTAGCCTCCAAGGCCGTCACCGCCGCCGTGAGGGCCGCCATGACGGACGAGGACTTCGAGGTCACCGACCCCATCAAGGTCCACAACGAGATTCAGAGACGCCTCCTGGCACACATGGAACGCAAGCGTCGTCGCTGACGTCCTCGAGAAACGGCCCTTCGGGGCCGTTTCCCATTTGTCGCCTCTCCGTGTAAAGCCGACTCTCTTCGGTGTACATTGAAGTCATGAACGACACCGGACAACTGGTTCAACCGCCGCCTCACGACGTCCCCGCCCCGCCGGCGGCCTACAACTCCTGGGCGATGACAGGAGTCTTCCTGTACGTCGGTGTCTTTGCTGCCCTGGCCGGAGGCCTGGCCCTGTGGCACGAGGTCCGGTGTCTCCGCCGGTCCGCCGACGCCCTCCTGGAACGTCTCGGAGAATTACGACGTTCACTGGGTAAGTGAACCCACGACAATTGTCGCGAATATTCCTGGGACATCCATGAACAACAGAGACACCTATTCCTTCTCCCACCTGGAGTTCGTCGCCCGAGGTCACGGAGGGATCGCCGCCCGTCTGACGTTTCCCAACGGCTACGGCGTCTCCGTGGTGAGGGGACCCGCCACCTACGGAGGTCCGGCCGGCCTCTACGAGTTGGCCGTGATGCACGAGGGTCGCATCGTCTACGACACCCCGGTGACCGAGGACGTCCTCGGGTGGCTGTCGGAGGGCGACGTGACGGAGCGTCTCAACGAAGTGGCGGGACTGCCGCCTCGGACGTCCTGAGGGCGTCACGTGGAGGTCAGGTCGGAGAGAGGGCGACCGGTCGCTTGGGTCGCCCGATTGAAGACCGACCGGTACACGTGCCTCGGTAAATCCGAAAAAGCAACTTACGTCCGGCCCGCGCTGCGGGCCAATACAAAATCGTCGGCGAACGCATACATTATTTCATGCGCGCCGGAGACCTCGTCGTCAACATCGTGGGATGGCAAGACTCAGCCGCCGGGGAGATGGGGATGCTGCTGGAGGACTCCGAGGGTGATCCCGACGTCTACACGAAGGTCCGGGTCCTCTTTCCGTCGGGAGTCCGCAACGTGTATCGCTGGGAGGTGGAGCCCATCGACGACTTCGACCTGTTGCTGGGGATGACGCGATGAAGCTGTGTCCCGGTGATTTCGTGGTCCTCGAGCGCATGGCGGCACAGTTGTTGTCCGAATCCTTCCAGTTGTCCGCCGACCCCTCGCCGTCCTACGTGTCCCGAGTCGTCGGTTCCTTCACTGTCGACCAGATGGGCTTCGTCCTGGAGGTCCACCGGGAAGGTCAACCCTCCGAGGAGGAGTTCGCCAAGATACTGACACCAGACGGCATCGGTTGGCTCAACGTCTACTACCTGGAGAAGACAGAGTAGGTGCGCGTCGGTTCCCTCGTGTCACTCGTCCAGCGCCCCGGTACCGAGACGAAGATGCTCTACACAGAACCGGCCGTCCACCGGGCCGAGGTGTCCGGACGCCTCTCCATGGAGGAGCTGGGACTCGTCCTGGAGGTGCGTCCCTACATGTCCAACGTGGTCTTCTACGCCCGCGTCTTCGGACCTCGAGGCTCCGGGTGGATCAACACCGTCTACCTGACGGAGGTGGCGGAACCCGTCTAAAACGATGACGATCTACATACGTATTTCGTCGTGCCCAACTTCCTGAAGCCTCTTCTGAAGACTCGACGCCCGGAGACGGGTGACCTCGTCGTCGTCAACTCCGCCAACGAATTCATCAACGTCTACACGGTGGCCCCTGACTTCTCCTTCGCCAACGTGGCCTTCACCGCCGTCAACGGAGAGATGGGAGTCGTCCTGGGACTCGGGGCCAACGAGCCGGGCTCCATCCTCTACCACTACGTCCGGGTCCTCTTCCAGCGCGGCATGGTGGGCATCGCCCACTTCGGCCTCCTCCTGGTCCTCGAAGACGACGAGGAAGTGTAGGAAATTTCCTCACGAAAAATTGTTTTGAAAGTTGTGCAAAGTTCGTGTTGGAAGTGGTAGGATAATCACATGATCAACATGGAACGCAACTTCCACCTTGCCGTCCTCGTCGCCCTTGTCGTCCTCGGCATCGGCAGCGCCGCCGCCACTGTCGCCGCCACCGGTGACGTGCGTTGCCTCGTCGTCAAGTGCGTCGTCATCAAGCACTGATTCCCGTGCAAAGTTCAACCCGCAAGTGATAGGATAAGATCATGGCAAACAAGATCAAACGCCGCATCGTCGCCGTCCTCAACTCGGATTGGCACTACTACGCCCACAATGGCGACAACGTCGTCAAGAAGGGCGCCAAGTTCGTCTGCAAGGACGGCCACTACATCGACAAGGCGGGTGACCTCGTCCTCGAGCACTGGGTCCAGTACGGCGATGCATCGATCGTTCCCGCTGCGAAGATCGACCTCTACCTCGAGGAGGTGGAAATTGTGGAGAAGGTGAAGCGCATCCCCGCTAAGGTCGACGGCAAGTACATCGTCCCCGTCGAGGCCGCGGCGGAATAATTCCGAAGTCGGTGCAAAGTTCGCCACAGAAGTGATAGGATCTAATCATGCCCAACATGTCCTACTGCCGTTTCGAGAACACCTACAACGACCTCGTCGATTGCCTCCGCACCCTCAAGGAGGAGGGCTTCGACGGGATCGAATCGCAGCGCGAACGCTACGCCGCCGAGGACCTCATGAAGCTAGCGGCCCGCTACGTCGAAGTCTACCGCGACGCCGAGCGGACGAAGCGTGCTGCGAATCTCGGCATCACCCCCGATGAATGAAAGGAAGTACCATGGGCAACCAACGAGTCTCCCGCAAAGTCACATGCAAACTCCTCGACATGATGGACGAAGGTGCCATCGATTCGCGCACCCTCGTCGAGATGTGTCTCAACTGGATGAGTGAGGCCGACGTGGCCGAGATGGCCGAGCGCAACGACCTCTTCGAAAGTGAGGAGAACTGAACCATGCGAAGCGTCCGTCTCGCCGACGTCCTCTACCGTCCGGCCGTCGCCATCATGACCCTGTCCCTCGCCCTGCAGGTCTTCTGCATCGTCGTCAAAATCTTCGGCTGAGTGCAAACTTCGGGACCGTTGTGTTAAGGTAGACCCATGATCGACGCCTCCATCCTCTCGACCCTCCGCCACCGGCAGTCCACCAACCTCGCCGCCGGGAAGATCAGCAACCACGACGCGGCCCTCATCATCCTCGCTGCTTCCGGGGGCGTCGCTTCCTCGGCCGAAATCACCAAGCGCCTCCAGGGATGGCGGCATCCCGCCGGGACCCGAATCGGGCGGCCTCTTCACTTCACCTACCTGTGGAACAGGTCCGGCTACGGTGGCTACGGCTTCGTGGGCCGCAACATCAATTCAGTCTCCAACACTGTCCACCACCACGGCACCCGAGGCAAGCGTGATTGCGTGACGCAGCGACGCACCTACTGGTACCGTGTCAAGCCCGGTCACTACAGCATCACCCTTGAAGGTCTCCGCCGCATCGCGGAGCTTAAGGCCCAACTCGAAGTCGCCTGAGGAAGCCATGAATCGAGAAGATCACTACGCCGAATGCATGCAGTTCGTCGCCTTCTGCAACCTCGAGAACCGCCTCGACGAGTCGCCGCTTGCGCCGAGCCTCCTCCGTGAGTACGCCCTCGGCCACCCCGAGGTGGGCGACCCGGACGTCTTCGTCACCGACATTCGTGCATGGCGCCGCCGCCAGGTCGCCTCCGATTCGCCTCGAGTCTTCTACGCCAAGAAGGCCGCCATCCTCGCGGCGTTGCTCGACAAGTATCGTGAGACCGGTACCCTGTGGGAAAAGTTGGCGAGCCTCGAGGCCTCCGCCGCCGCACCCGACGCCGACCTGACGGCCACAGTCACGAAGGTCGAAGACGAGATGGTGTCCACCGTGTTGTGGCTCCTCGACGAACAGTCCGGGGTGGCAGCCCTCTCTGGAACCTAGGAAATCTCCTCACGAAAAAATTCTTGAAAAGTTGTGCAAAGTTCGTGTTGGAAGTGGTAAATTAGTATCATGATCGACGCCAAGCCCACCAAGGCCCTCCGCATGACCGCCACCTTTTCCTACACGGACCGCTTCGGCAACGAGTACGAGTGGCGCCCGGGTGACCTCATCATCCTCGGCCCCAAGAACCGCACCTGGGTCCTCCTCAAGGGTGGCCTCTCCGTCAGGGGCGCCCAGGGGAAGGGCAAGCACGTCCTCGTCCCCAACCACAACTTCGTGGTGGAGGACTACGTCCTCCAAATCCCCACGATCGCAGTGCAAAGTTCGTCGGCTGCGTGATAGGATAATCCCATGGTCATCCACAACGCCACCCAGCTCATCGGCTTCGTCTGCATGCTCATCGGAGCGGCAGGCCTCGGCCACTGTTTCCAACAGCTCGTCAACCCGGAAGAATGACCATGGAACGTCGCAAGCCCCGCAAGCCCCGCAACCTCGAGGTCCTCGAGATGATCCTCACCCGCAAGGGTGGGCCCCACCGCGATCGCCGCGAGAAGCGGTCCTCCAACCCCCGCAACCGGGAGTGGTAATCATGAAGATTCCTAACGAAGTACGTGCATCCGAGCTGACCAAGCTCTCCCTCAAGACCCTTCCCGTGGAATTCCGTCGGAACCTCCTCGCCGAGCTCGAGCGGATCATCGCGACGAGGACAGATCCCCAGGACATCGAGACCCTCACCATCACGATCAACAATGTGAAGGCCACCCTCGACTGAGAAGCACCATGGACAACGGCTACATCGAAGCAACCCCCGTCATCCTCGAAGAGCAGAGCCTCGAGGCCCTCCAGAAGACCATCCGTGACGTCGATGCCCTCCTCACCGCAGGTGGTCCAAACGTCGAGCTCTTCCATGACATCCTCACCGGGCATCGCGATCGGTGCCTGGAACTGATCAAGCAACGTAGCGCCTGAGGTGCAAAGTTCCCTCCTGAAGTGGTAGAGTAAATCCATGGCAAGCACCAAAGTTACTCCGGTCCCAGGCAAGCTTCCCCAACTCCGTGCTGAACTTGACCCTATGCTGGGTAAGTACATCTACCAGTACACAATCAACTGTGATGGTACCATCATCCTCAACGCCGTCATGAACGGTATCCTGACAGACGTTGTTCGAAGCCTGGAACGTGATAAACTTATTGTCAGCTGAGTGCAAACTTCCCACCTGAAGTGATAGGATCTGATCATGCCCCAAATCTTTCAGCTCACCGAAGAGGACGTCCTCCGCTCCTCCACCCTCGACGACAGTGACGTCGGCAAGTGGGCCTGGGTGTCCAATGGTTGCCTCATGGGCTTCACCGACACCCACGACGAGGCGGTGGACATGCTCACCAACTGCCGCCCGCCCAACGTCATCTGCCTCCAGGAGGCCGTCTGATGAATTCGCAATACGTCAAGGCCGGTGATATCGTCGAATACCAGGGGCGTTGCTGGGTCGTCACGGGCAAGGAGCGTAGCCTCTTCGGCGGTCCGCCGGTGTACCACCTCACCCCTCCCGGCGAGTCCCACCGCATTCACGCAGTTCCTCGTGTGGCCTTCTCTCGAGTCGGTCCGTGGCGGTGAGTAATATGATTCTTCACCTCGGCGCCGAATACAACGCCTCGAGGAAAGCGGGCATCGTCTACACGATGGACGAAATGGTCCGCCTCTTCCTCGAAGGCCGTTGGAGCGACAATCCTCTCTACTTCCAAAGGGTAGTGGCTCAGGCTGCGTTCGCCCTTTCGGCAGTGGGATCGACCGCATCGATCGCGGACAGCTTCCACTTCGACGATGTTAGCCAATCGAAAACTGCGAATGGCAAGTTGTCCGCGAAGTCGGCCTACAGGAAAGACGTCGAGGCATCCGTAGATTTCCATGTCGAACTCGCGACCAGGTTGCGCCCGTCCGTCGTCCTCATCTGCGGCAAAGACGCCTGTGAAGCCTACGTCGACATCGTGTTGCCTCACCTACGTCACCCACCTGCGGTGATCGTTCGCCTCCGCAATCCAAGCAGTCAGGCCCACAGAGGCGTCCACAAGACGTGGATCGATGCCTATAAGAAGGCGGCTGTCGATTACGCGGGATCGTTGGTGCATCACCTGGGCTCACCTGAGCCTGTCTCTTACGAACTCGTAACGTCGAACGTCGACATTCCTTTCGAACTTCGTCGTCAGAAAATGTAAAGTCACAGCACCAAGTGATACACTGAGACCATGGAAATGAACAACCTTCCCAAGACAGATCGTGTCATCGAGCTTCTCGACGATCTGGGCGAACTGGAGGCGCAGAAGGCCGTCCTCCTCTCCGGCCCCTACACCCCCAACTACGTCGCCTCCCAGGCACAGGACCTCACCTTCCAGATCGCCGAGATCGCCGGTGAGATCGTTCAGATCGTCAAGGATCTTGAGGAAATCGCCATCGCAGACTACAAGCGCAGGAGCTACAGCGGACTATGAGCACCATCATCCACAATGATCACGAAACTGGCGAAGACTTCGAAATCATTCGAGACTCCGACGCAGGAAGCAGTTGGCTTCAAGGCCATCTCAATGCCCGCCACTCCGAGCTCATTGCCGCATTCGGCAAGCCGACTCATCTTCGTAGTGGCGACGGCAAGGTACAGGGCGAGTGGGACCTGCGTATCAACGGTGTTGCATGCACCATCTATGACTGGAAGGAAGACCGGGCGCCGGAACGGGTTCGTGATTGGCACATCGGTGGCACAACCCCCCAGGCTGCGCAACTCGTTCGCGGAGCCTTCGACGCGTGGCGAAAATCTCAACGTACTCAGTGAAAGGCAAGACCATGGCATCCTACATCAGCACCGGCGACATGCTTCTCCTCGACGGCAGCACTCCTGCCATCGCGACGACGACGAACTATGTTGAACTCTACTACGATTCCTACGCTCGTGAGATGAGAGACTACGGACTCGACTACGGCGTCGCTCGAGGTGTCGTCGAAATTATCGTGCCTGATTCCGGGCAGCGTCTCAAGGTGGAACTTCGCAGAGTCGCCAAGGTGGAGGCGGAGTGTCCGAATGCTTAGCATCGGTGAGGTCGTGACCGTTCGAGAGCCGGGTGCGTACCTGCGTCAGATGCAGGCGTCCCCGGATTGGCAGGTTTCTCCGAAGGTGTTCGTGGAGGCCGGCGTTCAGGGAAATGTGGTGGGATTCACGGCAGCCGTCGTCGGCGAACCTCGCTACGTTATTGTCAATTTCTCGGGTACCGTCGGTCACATCCTCGAGGCCATGCTCGTTAAATGAGCGATGAAGACTTTCATCGGTGTACAGTCGCAAATTATGACATAACCATTTGAGCATGCATCGAAGGAGGCGGGAGTGAACGTAGTATATGAAACAGTCCAAGCGTTATTGGCGTCGTTGACGACATCTCGGCGTGAATCGATACTCGTCATCACCAACAACCTCCTGAAGTTAAAGCTGTCACCGGCCTCGATGGATGCCATCGTGGCCGCGATAGTTTTGGAGGCCGCAGAGGCACAGTACCTTGAGCAAGGCGGCGCTCGACCTCCACCTCGAGAAGCCACGGCCGACTTGCTCCGTCCCCTGCTGTCGCCAGAAAATTCGAATAAAAAGAAAGACGTTAACTCTAATTGACTTTACGTGGGTCACATCCTGCGTCAGCAGGAATCGAATCACCTCGACCGTGAAGTTCGTAGAGGTCTTTTACATCTTTCTTGGTGATGCACATCGCACCGGGCCATGAACCGTTCATGATGGAGTTAGGTCCTGCCGTGTTGTCGAGAAGTCCCCACATGTGACCAAGCTCGTGCATCATCGTCGTGTACATGAGATTTTCGTCACGCATTCTATCGGCTACGACAGCGATGAACTTGTACATACAACCTGTGAAAGTGAATGCGAGGATTTCTTTGGATTCACCACCTCTTTCCTTGTCGAGCATCTTCACGACAGGGTGACGTGACGTCAGGCGCAGGACGTAGAAGGTGTGACGACACGCCTCGCTCCACGGTTGTGGTTTGCTGCCGTCGGCTGTCAAGTCCATGTCGAACACGTTGACATTCCCGCTGGAATCGTTCATCAGCAGGTCGAAGTATGCACCGTCTTGTTCCGTTGGAGGAGTTATCATGACGTCACCGTTTGTCGTTGTCATCCATGACACGAAAGCCCTGACGATGGGCTCTGATTCGACGCCACTGAAATCGTCTTGTATCAATGCCCGGGAGGCTATCATCGTGGGGCGTGGCGTCTCATCCACGGCGGCTTTCTTTGTCGATGTCGTCTCCTTAGGCTTCGAAGCGCCAATTATTCCAACGAATAAAATCATGCCGATCGCAATCGACGTAGTCTTGAAAAATTTTCGCATTCGACCCTCCTTAGAGATGGGACACAAAATTAACTAAGATGCTGCGCTAAAGAAAAAATTTCATTGATGAAAAAAAGATTTTTTTGTGTCACACGATGCCACATGATGACTTGAAAAACGTGCCACACCGTGTGTATTATTCGAAGATGACAGAGAATAAATTGTCAGAAGACGAACTGAAAGTCAAGTTGTTCGACTCGCTGCTGACGGCCTACCACGTCTCCGGTGACACCATCAAGGCCTGGGGTGAAGACGTGCAGTTCGACAAGACCGTCGAGGAATGCGCAGAACTCATCGTCGCGCTGCAACACTCTAAGAGTCGTACCTTGGACGTGAGGAACCTAGCGACAGAAATTGCCGATGTTCTTGTGATGGTCGTCTGTTGCTCTCGTATCATCGGTGAAGACGTCGTCGCCGATGAGATGAACAAGAAACTCCTGCGACTGAAGGGTCGCCTCGAGGTGGCACGTCCCAAGTCTGACCTGGAAGACAAGTACAACAAGGCCGTCCAGCACAGCACCGAGATGGAGAGCCGATACTACAGGGAGTTGGCACGGACCGAAGAGCTTAAACGACAGCTTCTGTTGCTTCAAGACTCACTTCCAAAGGTCTCTGAAGAAGACGAAAAAGTCGTCGATGAACTGTTGACGAAACATCGTCAACAGCAAAAGAAGCTTCCATTGACGAGGTCGAAGAAGTGACGTCGATATTTAGTGCATGTTGCACTTGGTCCTCTTTACCACCGGTTTGACCATAGGTTTTTTTGGGTTAGCAGCCCTGATAAACTCGTTCAAATAGTGTGGAAATATCCTCACGAAAATACTTCAGCGAACCAGTGCAAAGTTCGTCTGAGATGGTGTAAATTATTCTTATGCCGACCAAGTCCACCAAGAAGATCGCCCTCCCCGTCACCCTCGCTGACGTGCAGTTCGAGCTTGAAGCGGAGCGTGACAAGCTCTCCGCTTTCCTCAAGGGCCTCGCCGAGGACGTCAAGGCTTCTTTGGCGAAGGCCTTCGAGGCCGCCGGCGGGTGTCAGACCTGTTGGGGCCGCGGTTGGATCGTCGTCTGGGACACCATGGACATGATGGACGGTTCCTGTGCCGAATTCGGTTCGTGCACCAATCCTCAGTGCACCGAGGAGTCCCGCAAGAAGTCGGGCCTGCATCCTCGCCACAGTAAGTACGACTATCGTCGTGGCGTCCGTGATCCCCTCAGCACGAGTGACGCCTACCGTTGTGTCGGTGGCCCCATCGTCAATCAGCTCGATGAGCTTCGCTCCGCCATCAGCGAGCTGGAACACCAGCGCCGCAACATCATGAAGGGCGACCGCGTCGTCGTCGTCCGTGGCCGCAAGGTGCCCGTCGGCACGGCCGGCCGTGTGGCCTGGGTGTCGGCCAACACCGGTGGCATCCTCGTCAAGAGCGAGGACGAGTGGCAAGTTCGTGAAGCGCCCGGCACCTGGGTCGATCCTCGCAACCTCGAGAAGCTTGCGGAATGACTTGAAAAGTCACACCCACCCGTGATAGGATGATAGGATGAATCCGAGTCCCAAGTCACACGTAGAAAGCAAGTTCGTCGAGCTCTTCGGCGACGCCATCGACTTTGAAGTGGTTTGCCGTGATGAGCCCCTCGTCGGGCGGCACGGTTACAAGGCCCAACTAATCGTCGACAATCTCGTCGTGGCCGAAGCCTTCGACAGGAGTAGCCGTCCACGCTCATTCGCGAAGCTCGCGATCATCGTCGAAAAATTGTACACAGCCGGCCTCGCCCTCGTGTAAAGTCGGCCGTCACCAAGATATACTGATTCCAACACTGTTCAGGAGCACTCATGTCGAACAACGCAACTTCCATGTCGATCAAGACCTTCCTCGCCGTCGCCGAGGTCCTCCCCGTGGACACCTCGGTCCTCCTCCGTGGTCCTCACGGCATCGGCAAGTCCCAGGTCGTTCGCCATGTGGCGAAGGCCTTCAAGCTGCCCGTCATCGACCGCCGCCTCTCGCAAATGACCGAGGGCGACATGGTCGGCCTTCCGTCGACCGACGGTGAGGTGACCCGCTTCAATCCGCCGGATTGGTACAAGCGCGCCTGCACGACTCCGGTGTGTCTCTTCCTCGACGAAATCAACCGAGCGACACCTGAGGTGATGCAGGCAGCTTTCCAGGTCGTTCTCGACCGGGAGCTCAACGGATGGACCCTTCACTCGGAGACCCGTGTCTTCGCGGCGGTCAATGCCTCGGCGGCCTACACGGTCAACGAGATGGACCCCGCCTTGCTCGATCGTTTCTGGACGATCGACCTCGAACCGACCGTCGAAGACTGGTTGGTCTGGGCCCGCCACACCAACGACGCCGATGTGCCCAACGTCACGTCCTTCGTCACCGACTTCATCGCCGCCAACGAGAAGTTCCTCGACGCACCAAAGGACTCTGAGCCCGGCAAGGTGACCCCCAGCCGTCGTTCGTGGGAGCGCCTCTCGAAGGCCCTCGTCGGCGCCGGCATCCACGAGAAGCCGGACGATCCGCTCTTCTACCCGCTGTGTCGTGGCTACATCGGCAACGAGCCGACCATCGCTTTCCACTCGTTCGCGAAGACGATCGACAACCAGGTGTCCGGTGAGGACGTCATCAACAACTACTCTCGCGTCAAGTCCAAGATCAAGAAGCTCGGCGCCGAGAAGCACAACATCCTCATCGAGAAGGTGACCGACCACATCACCAAGAACCTCAAGTCGCTCAGCGAGAAGCAGGGCAAGAACCTGCAGGACTTCATGAACGACCTTCCCGGCGAGCTTCGTGTCGCCTGCTGGTCGAAGCTGACGCAGGGCAGCGGCACCGAGAACCTCGAGCTTGCGAAGCAGATCCACAAGTGGTGTGTGGAGTGCATCCTCGAGTCCTTCGGCGTCAAGGCAGACGCCGCGATCAAGGCTCTCTCGGCCTCGTCGGCGGGCACCAAGAAGAAGTCGACCGAAAAGTGAGGAGGTTCCCATGAGGGAATTCGATCCTCAGTTGTGGAAAGACCGGGCTTGGGGGCGCTACTGCCGCGCCCTCAACTCCGGCTCCTCTTCGAAAAAGATCGAACTCGAATGGGCACTCGACGTCTTAGCGATTTCCGACCTGATCACGATCATCGAGTGGTGCAAAGAAAAGAAACTGAAAGTCCTCTTCGCGAAGAAGTCAAATGGCACTTATCACTCGCAATCCAAGGAGATATTCATTTCCAGTCGTCTGTCACCACGGCATCAGGTGATCGTGCTGCTTCACGAATGTGGTCACCACCTCATCGGTGTTAACGACGATCACGACAGGTTTGGCATGGGTTATCCTCAGTCCGACCCGGAAGTCACGAAGACGTTTCACCACAGGGTTTCGTGCCTCGAAGAGGAAATGGAAGCATGGCATCGTGGTTGGAAACTCGCCAAACGTTTGAGCCTCACGATCGATCGCGACACGTTCGACGCCATGCGTCTCAAGTGCATCCGTTCGTACATCAAATGGACGATCAAGCCAAACACGTTCAAACTTGACGGAGAAGACACATGAAACGCGACGTTGTAACGATGTTCCTCATGGAGACGGCATTCCACGATGCCGGTGTCGTCCCCATCAAGACGATCCACCACGATTACAGTCGGATCCTCGCCGATCTCTCACCGGAGGAGGCACGGATCGCGAAGCGCAAGTTTCGCAAGCTGTGGCGACGGACCGCCAAGTATCTCGTCGAGAAGAAGATCAACAGCAAGTACATGAAGCAAACTCTCGGCATCGGTGCCGAACGTCCATCCAGGTCCCAGAAGAACACACGCAAGACGATCGTGCTGGGTCACGTACTCGACAAGGTGGTAGTTCCCATGCGAAGTAAGTTGTGTAAGTAAAGATCTCCGCCCCGTGGGTTTGGGCGGAATTTAATGGAGGATCTACTGCGTACCACGCGTCGGCTCCAAAATATTATGCGCAGGTGAAATCCCCTAGGATCATGGGGTCAGTAACCACGAGGCCGGACGCCCTGAAAATATGGGGGTCCGGCCTCACCCTTTGCTCCCAGAATATTCGAAAAAAAGATTCTTTGGGGTTACACGTTTAACTCTGGTGATTAACTCTGTGTAAACCTGGTGATCAAGGTGATAGGTTGAAACCATGAATGAGAACACGAAGCAGTCCGCATCCGCGCTCCTCGAGGAAGTAACGAAGCAGCTGGAGGATGCCTTCGCTCTTCCCGCGACTCCCTTCCCCACCGATGAGCTCATCCCCCACGTCGGCCTCACGATTGAGGTGGCCGACGGAGAGTGGATCCCCTCCACTCAAGTTCTGTGGCGATCTTGGACCGGTCGACGATCGGTGTGGGGCCTTGAGTGGCACGGACCCGTGTTCAACGTGGATCGGGATGATTCGGTGCCCTACGCGGGGAAACGGGTCTGCACATGTGCTATCTGCCAGGAACACGTCCACCCCACCGCGAAGTCCAACTGAGTGCAAACTCTCCTTCCGCCATGGTAAGATATAATCATGAGGAAGATTCGCAAGATTAACTGGACCCCCGAGGCGAAGTTGGAGAAGAAGATCACTCCTCCCCATCCCCTCGTTCCGGAGCGGCCCATCGAGGAATACATTAATCACGAATCTCTTAAGGCCGGCATGGAGGTTGGTGCTCTGTGGTTCACCCACTGCCGGCTTTCCGAGGATAAGCGGTGGGTGCATGCCGGGTACACTCCTCACGAGTTTCCGTACATCGGCTACTCCGCCTTCGATAAGCCGATGTTCCCACCCCAGACTCCTGCCATCTACATGGGCACGGTGCGTGTGGAGGAGGAATCCCGGAACGGCAACCTCACTCGCGTTCTTCGCCACTCTTTCCTCATTGGCGGCCGACGGTATATCACCTACGATATCGGCAAATGTTTCTATCCTGCATGAGACAGCTTCGCAGGTGGCTTCGCTCCCTCTTCGGAAGCTTAAAGCGGTGGCACAAGCCCGCCATGATGGGGCCATGGCCTGTATACGAGGGCGGTGAACTGGTGGAGTGTAAAGGGAAAGTGTACGTGATCCTCCATCCTTCTCTTACAATTTCCGGACGACCTGCTGGTGGCCTCGGCGGCCCCGCCAGTTACCTGGCGCTCAATTCCTTCGGCGTGATGGAATCTATCAACAACTGGGAAACTCGGAGGCTTCAGTGATCGCAGAGATAACTTTCGTGGCTTCCCTCGTAACTGCGGCAGGCGCCTACGCATTGCACCGGAGGGGATCGGCCGGCCAACCACTTGTTCCACAGCCGGAACCTATGCCCGAGATTGAGGTTGAAGTTCTGGCGGAACACAGGGTGGGTGAGGTGCTCATGTATCCCTTCGGGCCTCACGTGTGCTTCCACGATTGCTACGCGGTGATCGTGCTGGAAGACGTGAGTGGGGGTTACTATCGCGTACGCACCTTCCACGAAAACCCCAAGGAACTCGTCCTTCACACCTCACAACTCTACACGAAATCGGAAATAGAGAGCAGATCCCGATTAGTTATCGGAGCATGATTGCCAACGTGATCCAATCCTTTATCATCGCATGCCTTACATATGCGATCTTCGCGATACCCGCAGTGTTCCTCATCAAAGAGGCCCACATCTCAAAGATCGGAAGGAAGAAGTACAAGCTTTGATACGCGCCAGAGGTCGTTCACTGGCTAGTGCCTCCGGGCGCGAACGTAGGGGATGAACTCCCACCGGATCCTGTTCCCCGGGACTCAGAGGGGAGGCTACCCTGCATGCCACATATCCGTGAAAGTCGGGCGCAGGGAAGTGTTCCACCACGTTGTTAAGTGAAGCCACTTAGGGCCTGCACAGGTGGATAAGCTGCACTCCGTGGAAATAGCTCCCACCGAGTGCAGTGATTTTTTTGAGAACACCAAGTGTAAAGGTGTAAGCACTTTATAGTATATTAGAGAAGTTCCACACACGTGGACTCAACAACAACCCGCAAGGAGTTATTCATGAACATCAAGAACATCATCATCGCAACCGCACTCGCAACCACCACCTTCGCCCATGCAGATGTGTACGTACACGGTAAGGGTGCAAATAATTATCAGCGCGGTCTTACTCAGGACTATGGCTACTGGGGTGGGTACGCAACCACCAATGTTTCTGGTGCAAAGGCTGCATGGAATTGGGACGGCGAGAGTGAAGTAATCACCAATAACGCAGTGGTTTCTGCATACAATACTGCTCTCCCTACCAAATCCGTGGTTCGTTGCCATTCAGCAGGCTGCCTTATCACGGCCCGTGCACTTTACCTCTACGGAACTGGTAAGTTCTCTCGCGTTGTTGCTGCTGCTTCTGCAGAAGGCGGTAGTGAGCTCGCATCCATCGGTTCGCTCGGTGGTGCAATCGGTGGCCTCAACAACTCTCTCCGCCCAAACGTTGCTCGCTCCTTCTCGCACAACACCGCGGTTGCAACGTACCACGGTGGCGGTTCTAATTCATCCGCAGTTCCAACTTGGGGCCTGCTCCTCAGTCCTGTAACATCTGCAACCCTACCTGGTGAGGATGACGGTGCTGTTGCGTATCATTCCACTCTTGGAAAGGCAACCACCGGAACTTGGTGTGATTCTGATTCTGTTTGGTGGAATCCCGCAAGCTACGGTTGCACAGCATGGAACAAGGGCACGCAGTACACCGGCCATGTTGCGAAAGAAATTCAATATTGGGGACACTCGCCTTCCACGGCATTTGCCGCTCGCGGATGGTAAAATCATGGTAACCTTCAACCTCTTCGCACTAGGAATCGCAAACATCTTCGCATCGATCTTGATGGGAGCGATATTTAATCCCCGTGAAGCTGGTTGAAGGGGTAGATTACGAGTGGGATGAGGAGGGGAACCTGATGTTCTCCTCCTCGTTTCTTTTGTCCCGAGGAAATTGTTGCAAAAATGGTTGTAGGAATTGCCCCTACGGGTTTAAAAGATATAATTACACGCATGACGAAGTTAACGGAAGAAGAGATCCAAGCGATCCGCGAGGCTAATGACGCCCATTACATCTCGATACCCGGCGCACGGAATTGTGCTACACACAGACTGAGAGTTGATACCTTACGTAGCATGGTTCAGCAGGAGATCACCGGCAACTACAGGCACGTGTTGGGCCCCATTCAGCTTGCCGAAGATTCTCTGTGGGATTCATCCGCGAAGAGGTTGCTCTCCAGAAGGAACAGTTGAAGAACCTCCACTCGAAGCACGAGGCCACCGTGGATTCGAAGCGTGTTCTAGAAATGATGGCGAAGAGTAAGGGCGTTATGCGATCTATTAAGAAGATCGATTCTGCCCGTGAGCTTGCCGGGTTGCTCGAGGCGCTTATCGACGCCTCCGGCGTTGCAGACAAGAACGCGGTTTTACAGGCGCTCATGAAGGTGCAGGGTCACGAGAAGAAGGGTTAACATGAAAATTACAGAAGCACAACTCAGAGAACTCATTCGTGAAGAAGTTATCCGTGAACAACGTGAGACCATTCGTCAAGAAATCCTTCGCGAAGGATTATTAGATGCGATCAAGTCTGCTGTGGGCTCCGGTGATGATTCCGGTAGTAGCGTGAAGGCCTCGGCAGGATTCGCTGCTGTTGCGAAGTTGTTCTCAGGACTTGCAGAACGTATCTCATCAGATGTTAACAAGATCCAAACGGCCCTGCCGGCATCTGAGGAACCTACGGACGCAGTTGGAATCGCGCATGCCGTCATTAACGGATTCATCTCCGGCGGCCTTGGGTCTCTTGGACAGATGAACAAGGATCTCGGGTTGATCGGTTCCGCTTTTGCAGTGGCTGCAAAAACAGTCGACTCGGATCCCGAGTCGACGAAGAAGAAGCTGTGGAGTACGATTCAGAACAATCTCGGCAAGGCAACATCTTCTGGTGGGTGAAATGTTTCCCTCCGATGGTGTAGGATGGTAACTGCACAACACAGGAGTGAGAGATGAGTTTCGATGATTTGATGATGATGTGTGCACTGAGCGCCACACTCGCGGTGTTCTACGCAGGCCTCCACAAGTTTGGTGCGTTCTATCATTCCCACCAGACTGAGAAGGCACGGGAGGAGTTTAAGGACGGCCTCCACAAGCCCAACTTCTTTGGAGACGGGCAGTGAAACGTCAGCATGCCGCACTCATCGTGATCGGCTTAGCGATGCTTGCAGGAGGACTCGTGGAATCCTTTGATGACAAGTACGCGATCCTTTGCGTATCTGCAATATCGTTGGGATTTCTTCACGCACTACCGTGATGTAAAATCTCTTCAGCGTAGTGTATATTGTTTCTCGCTTGGAGGGTTACCCAAGTAGTCAACGGGAGCAGACTGTAAATCTGCCGGCTTATGCCTTCGTAGGTGCAAATCCTTCACCCTCCACTCAATTTCAGGAACGTTGGCCGAGTGGCTAATGGCAGCTGTTTACTAAACAGCCGTGGATAAAACCACCGCAGGTTCGAATCCTGCACGTTCCGCAAAGAGAAGAAAGAAAAATGCTCATAGGAATCCTCTTTTACATGTTGTATATTCTCGCTGCAGCATGCACGGCAGTTGTGGCTCAAACGATCTTCTGGGCGCATCTCACAACGCACCCGAATACGAGAGATCGAGAGATTGAATGGATCTCATGGCCTCTCGGAATATTCGCAGGAATTGTTTGGCCGCTCACCATTCCCATTGCGATTATCATCGCAGGAGTCATTGAATGAGAGAAACGAGAGTTCCTAAAGAAGAGATTACTTCTGCAGATCGTGAAGAGGCAGCACGTTTTTATTTTCACTCTCTCACCGGCATGCAACGGGATTGGGTTGAACGTGGTGAAATGGAAGAGGCCATGGACCCAGATACTATCGCTCTCGCAGGAGTGATCGCCAAAGTTAGACGTCACGCTCACCGAGAAGGGTTTCTGGCGGGTACTGCAGCCCTTGTAAAGAGTGCAGAGAAAGTGAAAGAAAAGAATGCCGACACCGCAAGAACTTGACAATTTAAAGACGAATTGCATCAGACTGACCGCTTGGGTAAATCATCTTCACGATTACTTCCAGGACGTAGTGAATGAGGTGTACCTCAAGGTTGACCAAGAAGACGATTACGATCCCATGCAACCGTGGATCTCTCGTGTCATGAGTTTCGCCTTTGATGGACTCTCGGACCTGGAATTCAAGGGCTCCGACACTGTCGCAGACGTCCTCGACACGATTTGCTCTTCCTATGATGTGAACACACCTGACCCCTTGAAGCAGGCTATGGGCGACGTGTGGGCGCGTTTCTCCGCCACATTTCTGCAACTCAACGATGACCTCGGCGAAGTGATTGCTGACCCTGCAGGTAATTGGGGACGTGTGATCCATTCAGAAGTACTCGGCCGCGATGTCACCATAAGCGACCTGGGTAATCTCAACGTCACTTTCCCAGATTCCGCCATTGATCCTATCAACTTCAACCGTGCAACAGATACTGCGGTTGCAGGCTTTCGTTACAATCTCGCGAAGTGGGCAATAGGCAAGAAGTGGAGCATCCTCCACCAACCCAACAGTAATTTCTGGAGTGGTTGGAATGATGACGATGCTCGTAAATTCGCTAAGGATCAGATCTCAGGAAACCGAGACGTGTATCTCACATGGTGGCATGATCAGGAGGGATCATGCGGCGGCTGTCCTAACGATGGCATCGCAACGATGGAACCAAGAATTGGTGTGGGTGATTGGTACTCCAATTGGGATTACTATCACGGTCCAAAGGCGACCAAGGACATGTGCGATTGGCTCATGAAAGATGACGGCTTCGGCACCATTCTCAATCCAGGTGCCATCACAACCCGTGAGGATGTTTTCTACAACTGGCCCATAGAAGGCAACCTAAAGGACCACCCAGATCACTCCGCGAGGCGAGCGAATGACCAAACCGAGACATCCTACGAGTTTCGTGAGCGTGCCAAGAAGTGGAGGCACTACCTCTCCCGCAACTCGAGACGGGATGTAGAAGCTGCTATCGTGCAACGAGCTGTGGATGATCCCAAGTTTCTGTACGATTTAAAGAAGGATCCGAAGGCGACCCTCGCCGCCCACTTGGGCCTCGAGGTGCCTGACGAAGTGAAGATCGAAGTTATTCAGGAGAAGCCAGGTGATTATAAACTCGTCATCCCATACATCGGCCGTCCCACAAGATCCTCTAAGGCAGGACAGTAAGCCTCTGGATCATTGGGCCTGGGTCCGCACGGGGAAGGGCAAGAGCCTCCACTGCGTTCCAGGGGTCCTCAACGAAGAGGGTATGTGGCCCGATTCTTTCACTGAGAGTCCCGGAGCGGAGGCTTCTGCTCTATGTGGTCGTTCTACCAAGTTCTATCCTCCCGGCATCTTCACACGTTTGCACGCACCTCGATGTATTGCATGTTGTGATGCCCTCGGCCTGCAACACGGTTACGGAACGCCGCGAAACGAGAAACACGTATAGTTATTGGGAGAGGTGCACAATGAAGTTGGAAGAAGCTCCTGAGAGGTTGGTTGAATCTGTTGCCGAGGGTATGTGGTTCCTCATCCGAGACGTGTGGGAACATGATTGGAATTGGTGTCTCAAGAACGATCCTGCCACCGCTGATGAACTGAGGTATAGGGCCCGATGTGCGATCGTGCGTGCAGCCGTTCCACGAGGAACAGATACACCTGCACTGCTCGACCTCGCCTTCAAGAAGGCTTTCGTGGAGGGATCCTAATGGATCATCCTTCACTTGCGTTGTGGCTCGTTGCAGGTGTATCCGTTGTGACCCTCTACGTTCATCGCATGAAACCGTAGTGCAAAGTTCACCCATGCGGGTGTAGAGTAGAGACATGCCACTACTCCTCGGTATGCTCCTCGTCGTCGCGATATCCTACCTGTTTCCAGGATTGGCACGGGTTCTCGCCTGGCTTCTGACCATCGGTTTCATCCTACCGTTCTGCATCTTCGGAGTTGGAACCTTCGCATGGGCTGTGGCTAACATCTTTACGAGTGCTGCCTTTTGGGGATGGCCGGCATGGCGGGGCTTCTGCGCCTTCGTGGGCTTTCCGATTGGTCTCCTCACCGCATGGTGGATTCACACGGATTGAACATGATCATATACTCACGTGAACTTAAGCCAGGCGACATGTTCCTCGTGGATCCCCTCGGGATCGCACCTCCCCTCCATAGTCAGAATCTAAAGCTAGACCTCTATTTCGTGATAGATGTTCGGCAGGAGGGTCCGATCGCCCACGCGTGGTACCACTTCAAGATGCTCCGTATGGATCACGATGGATCACCGATGATCTTAGATTTAAGCGCCGGACGAAGTGAGGTGTTCACGAAAGGTGCCATCCCTCTTCGGTTCCAGGAGATGGGCCTGTACCTATCAGATCCCATTCCAGAATATTCAGAATAATTTGGGTGAGGTTTCTATAACCCCACCCACAAGATTAATTCTGCAAGATCGTAGATGATCTCTCCCAGTGCAAAGTTGTGCTGGGAGGAGTTATATTGTAGTTGTTCAACCAACCACACACGAGGTTACCGTGATCCGCGAATGCATCCACTGTGAAGGCATGTTCGACACCGATTCTCACGCCAAGCGCCGGGCCGGTGGCCGCATCAATGAGTGTCCCGATTGTACCGGCGAGGATGTTCCCCGCTATCTCGGCGTGGCAAGCGGCGACGGCAAAATGGCCTCTATCGCCATCCTCTCCTTCGGTAACACCAAGGAGCGCGAGCAGTACAAGTCGTTCTGGCAAAACAACAGCGGTCTCCACAAAGGCAAGTCCTGCCAACTCGGTTCCCACCTCTCCACGGATCCTGGCATCCGTTTCCGCACCGTCACGCAGTCTGGTGCCATGAACCACAAAGGCAAGCTGTGAGGGATTTCCTCCCTGGGCAATTGGTGCGGATGCGTAATGTAGAGCCCAATCCCATGATCATCACGATCATTTGTAGAGTTCCTCATCCATATTTGGATTGCCTCTCCACATACAAAGTGCTGGGGGAAAATGGTAAAACTTACTCAGTTTCAGAATCTTTTCTGGAGAGTATACTGTGAAACACTTCAACATCGATGCGTACGTTCCTACGTACGATCCGCCCTTCAAACTCTGGCAGAAAGCAACAGGTGCGGATAAGATCCAATACATAAAGGCCTGCCGCGTTCACACCACGGTCCACTCACACCACGGTACGATTAGCCCACCCGGCGCGGATCCGAAGAAGGTTCTCGATTGGCGATCGCTCGAGCGTAGATCCTTTCAACTGTGGGCACAGTGGCTCGATGCGAACAACAAGTTCTGGGATGCGATCCGCTCCGCTCGGCGGGAACGAGGCCTCACACGAAATCAGGATCTCTACATCTTCGTAGAACCTCAGTGGGTGTTGCAGTGCCATGAGGATGGATTCTCCCACCAGGATGCTGTGTACATCACCAATCAACTCCTGGAGGGTAAACGAGGCAACCAAGAATTCTTGGTGATGCGCTTAGAAGAAGGTGGTAGAGAGATCGGCGTCCTCAACCGCAAGGCCAACTTCCTTCAGAGGTGTGCAGGAGTTTACGAGCGGATCCTAGAGCGTGCCCTTCGGGATCGTCTCCAGTTGTACCTCGATTCCATTCGGGATGTGCAGGCATCCCGCTCCTACTTTCCTCCTCAGATCTACATCATCGAGAACGAAGGGCGCGCCCGTGTTGCGCACTCCGATTCACTCGGGAGGCTCACGTGGATGAACGGAGATGTATTGTGCACCTCGAAGGGTGTAGGATGTGAAGCATGAAGAAGCAGAAGCTGATTCGCAACGTGGCCCGGTGTGCCAAGTGCAACACCGTGATCGAATCTCGTTACACTCACGATTTTGTGTGGTGTGAGTGCAAGGCGATCTTCACCGATGGTGGCACCGAGTACATCAGGCGGGGTGGTGATTTCGAGGCAATCATCGATCTCAGCGAATTTGTGGAGGTAGAGGGTTGAACCTGGTATCTCAGCGAAGCACCTGGCTCACTGATGCACTCATCAGTGGTGGCATTACCTCACACCAGGTTGAAGTGTTCAATGCCGCCTGGGATGCTGACGGCTACATTGCCGGCGGTTTTGCGCGGATGGTTGGTGTTCTCGATGCTCGCTCCCGTAATGAGTTAACATTGTATCCTACGTGGCGGGATCGAGAGGGATGGCGAAACCTCGCACTGTACACGGAGATGATGATGGAACCGCCTCGGCCGCCCTGGGAGGGCAAAGCTGCTTCCAACTGGAAGTGGCGAGGTTCAGTTGGTGACGTGGATCTCTTCTTCCCGAACGACGCCTCCGCCTGGGCTGCCATCTCTCGAGTGAAATCCCGCTTCGGTGAGGGCCTCTACCTCGCGCCCACCGCTGCCGGTTACGCTCAGGAGGTGGTGATCGATCGGTGCCGTTATCAGTTCATCACGAAGGTGAACGGAACACCGGAGGAGGTTCTCGCTTCCTTCGATCTCGCCAACGCGAAGGTGGCACTCACACCCGATGCGATTCTCACCCCTCCTGAGTGGAAGGAACTGGAGGAGAAACGTGCCATCGGAATCGATGTGTGGAGCAAGCCCAACCTGCTGTGGCGGGTGTGGAAGTGGGCGAGGAAGCACACCTACCTCAAACTCCGCTCAAGTGATGAGGATCGATTCGTGAATGTGGTGTTCGATGCCCTTGAGGCCACGAAGGATGGCACCCTCAAACGGTGGGATCGCCCCGTTACGAAGTACGAGATCCAGAAGTTCGCGAAGATGTTCATCCACTCCTTTGAGCCCTCTTCTGCACTGAAGGCCGCCATGATTCTAGATGATTACGACAAGATGAATGTGATGAGAGATGTGATGAGCAAGGGTGTCAAATGATCAATCATGAATCTGTTAACATCTCGGATCTGAAGTTGTGCTACGTGTGCCCACGTGATCGATTCGCGTGGTTCACCTCCATTCCACTGGAATCGCAGTGGGGTGATGATTGGAATGATGCCCCCTACGAGCACAACGCAGGGGATCCTTACAATGAGCATAAGGAGGACGGAAAGTACGTTCCTCACCACCTCGTGAAGGTGGCCTGGGATGGCCCCTACAGTACTCCTGCGGATCTCGCTGGGAGTAACTCCGCTTGGAGTGTACAGGGCATCAATCGTGGATGCGTTGCATGGCTCGTTCCCGATGGTTGGGGTTCAAAGGATGATGCCCGTCCAATTCCAGCGGGAACCTCACTCGTAAATTTCATCAGTGCGATCGAGGGCGCAGGTGGAAACGTTTACCTGCCTCGCAACATTTCCTGCCAGATCAATGCGATCGTTCGGGAGGATCATTTAAAATCTCTGGGTTTCGAGGAGCCCAGTGAGGAACAACGTGCAACAAATCTGGAAGTAACCATGCTCAGCATGGGAAAGTGAGGATAGTTATGGAATTGTGCATCCCCGAAGAAGAGAATCTCGGTACAGGATCGGAGAACTCGTTCGGCCGAATTTTGACAACGAGTCAGTTTATCTCTTTCCACGTGATCCCTCACTCACTATGGCGGTGGGAGACGTCATCGGCCAATTTGGACCTCCGTGGCCTCGTGAGTCTACCGGCATCGTTCTGGAAACACGAGACGATGGCTGGCTGAGACTTCTCGTGCCTGCTGGGTATTGGGGTTGGATCGGTGATTGGAATGTTCGATCAGTAGAGTGATACTTACCATCAGAGGTAAGATCACACTTGAAAGTAGGATCGCTTGTCACATCTAATACGAGAGTATACCTCGACCCGCCTGACATGCTGGTTGGTGATGATGAGGAGTCTTCTTGGAGTGACATATTAGAGAAGGACTACAAGGATATTCCTTTTGGCCCTCATCAGGTTGGGATTGTTGTTGCAATTCGTGCAACCAACATCATGAAGCACGCGATGTGGATTAAGGTTCTCACACCCAACGGAATGGGTGTGTGTTTCTCAGATGAATTAGAAGAAATTCAACCTGATGTAACCTGGTGAAATCCTGGTGTAGGATTGAGTTGGCATGATTCCTGATTACGACGACATTCTTTCCCGTATTCCTGAACCACCCCTGTGGTGGGACGCCAACGGTGTTCCACGATGGCGGGAATTTCATCCCGCTGCCAGTTCCAATACGTACGCCCGTGAGGTTGTCCTCCTGCGTATCGCATGCCAAGGTTGTGGGCGAGAATTTGATGCTGAGGTGAATTGGTGGGAACAATCTCGTCACTGGAATGGTGATCGGATGGAGCCTCTTTCCACACCCTCACGTTTGAAAGAGTTGCACTACGGGGATCCGCCCAATGTGGGATGCTGCCCCGCCGGACATACGATGAATTGCATCGATCTACGGATCCTCCAATTCTGGTCTCGCGAGCGCTCCAAATGGGAGCGCTGTCCTGAGTTGGAGATTGAATTGGAGAGATTGGAGGATTACTTTGGAGACCAACTTGTCAAGTTCTAGTGCAGAGGGAATCTCGGGTTCCTACATTCGGAGCGATAATCTTCACAGGTTTGAGTGCACCTGTTCCACATTCGATCACAACGTGCGGTTCGAGGTGGATCCTGAGATGGGCCACATCTCCATCTCAGTTCCCCTCAACCACTGGCTTCCCTGGTGGAAGCGGGTATGGCTGGCAGTGAAGTACGTGTTCAAGCAAACCGAGAGATATGGGCACTACGATACAGTGGAACTGAACCCGCACGATTATGATCGGATTCGGGCGTTGTTGGATGATTCAATTGAGAAGATGAGGAAGTGGTGAGATGAAGTTCTACAAATTGCGTGACATGAGCAACGGTAAGTACTCCACCGGTGGCAACGAGCCCAAGTGGGATGAGGATGGTGGCAAGGTGTGGATGAGGTTGAAGGATCTGAAGGGTCACCTCACCATGTGGGCAGAGAATAACAAGGCACCCATCTCACCCTTCTGGGAGGTGATCGAGATGGAAGTCACCGAGGTGCAGGCCTATCCTGCGGTTGCTCTCACTGGGAAGAAGAAGTGAGTTTCACATCCAAGTTTCCGGGATTGTATAAGGGCACCTACGATGAGGAGAGAGTGGCCTCATGGCCGGACCTCGCGGAGGTACAACGGGTGCAGCATGCGTATCCCAAGGATGCCTTCTGTTACGAACTTCCACGTGAGGATGGCCAACTTCGACCTACCCACTACACAGTGAAGGTTCCACCCAACACACTCACTGTGTACTATCCCAATCCGGATGAGCATACAATCTTCTCCCACTTCCGCCCAGGTGAAACTGTTCTCTACCTCGGCGAACTTCAGGGGATGCGGGACCATGGTGTGTTCGTGGATCGCGAGGGGCGAATTCGCGATGGATATCATCTATGGAGTTTTCGTGTGATCCCTCACGAAGAGTTGTGATACTTATGGGGCATGCGCCCCGGAGATCTCGTGCTCGTTACGCAACGGAGAACGGGTGTTCGAGAGATCATGGTCAGCATCGATCCGTGCCTACTTCCAGGGCGAATCTATGCGGGCCCGTGCACGTATTCCGTGTTCCTCAACCGTGAGGGCAAACTCGAGAAGTTGCTCAACGAACTGCACATCTACTCTGTGATTCAGGAAGTGCCAAGTGGTCCAGAAGTGGTGTAGATTATTCTTGAGAAATGGCAGGTGTGAACATGAGTGATAACAAGAAGAAGATCAAGAAGAAGGACCTATTGAGGCGGATCGAGGACCTGGAGATGAAGGTTCGGGTCTTACAGGACAAGATTGCGAGCGTTCGGGAACCTGTTCAGGTCGTCGCACCCGACACGATCCTCACTCGTCCCATCGTGAGTTGCTGAGGGAACCATGACCTGGGAGAATGGTAGCACGTTACCGGGTGTGGGAGAGCTTCTTCGATCGAAGTTTGGCCACGTTCACGTGTGGGATGAGGACCTAGACGATGAGGCGGATGAACTCAGTAAGGGTGAGTTCATGATCGTTCTTGGATCAGTTCACCCTAAGCGGCCGAAGCGCCTCAATCCCGAGTTTTACCGCAAGGTTCTGACGGCAAATAAGAAGATTGGCTGGGTTCACCTAGATAATTGTGAACCTGCATAAAGAAGATATAATTAATCGCATGAAGATACGGTTGTCAGAATTAAGGCGAATAATCCGAGAGGCAATTCTTGAACAGGGATGGCCACCTGGACGGTGGTATCCTGGTACAGGTGAACCTGTCAGTGACGAAGAGATTGGATCCATGGATTCGGCAGGCATGGGCATCGAAGATGAAGATCAAGATGACCTTGAAGAAGAGAATCTAATGGGCGTCGTCAAACTTAGCATGAAGCCTTGAAAAATGAGAATTCGAATCGGTGAAATTCGTAGTTTAATACGTAAGGTCCTCCGTGAGGGTGGACCTGCCGGCCCCGGTATCTCGTCCGACCCCACCGACGTCAAAGGTTTCTATCCTTATGAAGTCGAACGAGGCACTGACATCTTTGGTTACTGGTATAAATCGCCTGGTGACAAAGGCAGCAGTGATCCCATGCGTCCGGAAGATCCTGAGGAGTACATTGGATTCAAGACGAAGGGTGCCACACCAGAAGATGCCGCTGCAGAAGCTGCACCGCCTCCTATAACAGGCGAAGAGACCTGAACAATCCTGTGCCTCGAGGTACAATAAAAGCATGGCGAACATGTCCAAGATTAAGAAGACAGTTTGGAGCGCATTAACGTCACCGAAGACTGTTGCCTTCCTTAAGTTAGGCGCCGCAGTGATCGGTGTGATTCACGCCATCGAAGAATTACGTGAGCTACCAGGCACAAAGAAACAAATTGGTTTCCACCTCGATGATGAGGGTTGAACAAACAGAAATTCTGTTATAGGATAACAACACATTCCGATTTAGCTCAGAGGCAGAGCGGTGGCCTGTTAAGCCATTGGTCCCTGGTTCGATCCCAGGAGTCGGAGCGAAGGTAAATCATGACAAAAGTAAGAAATACGTCAGATGAGAAAGTGGCAACACCTCTTCCAGAGTTACGGCGCGCCCTTGCGTCTCTCAAGTCAGGAGAGAAAGTGAAGTGTCCAAACTCCCGTGAAGAGATCCTTCGAATTCGAGAGAACCTCACGCGAAATCGCGCTGAGATTGTCGGTGCCGATGATCACATCGATTACATCGAGGCCATGATTGTCGCAGAGGCTGAAGGTAAGTTAGAGTTTAGGAAGTAGAAATACTTCTTCTTGGAAGTTTGGCCGAGTGGTTTAAGGCGTCAGTCTTGAAAACTGAAGTGGTTAATAGCCACCGCGGGTTCGAATCCCGCAGCTTCCTCTCCAATCCCTGAAGGATTGGACACGTGTTCCTTCGTGTTGATTTTCTCGTAGGTGAAAGTGATCAAGGGACTTTGGGTCATGAGTAACCATATGGAACCGTAACTCAATGGTAGAGTAGTAGCCTTTTAAGCTAACGGCTGTGGGTTCGAGTCCCACCGGTTCCACATAGGTAGTAGTCATGCCAACATACGATTACAAATGTGAAGTTTGCGAAAAAGAGTTCGAGACGATTCAGTCTATCAAGGATGAATCGCATACTCCTTGTCCTCAATGCAAGGTAGAATGCTACAACCGCCTCATCTCAGGAGGTACTTCATTCGTCCTGAAAGGAAGCGGTTGGGCGGCAGACAATTACTCTTCTAAGAAGTCTTAGACCTTCTTGAGCTCGTCGAGGAGAGCCTGTGGAGCTCCCTTGGAGAGGTCACCGACTTTGATGCTCTTCTGTCCTGCGAACGTGGTGAGTCCACTGTTCGTGCCAGGCCCCCAGATGCCATCGACTTTGCCCTTGTAGAGGCCAAGTTTCGCAAGCTTCGTCTGTGCTTCTGAGAGACTGTTCTTGTTCCACGGAACTCCGAGGGCAGCCATTGTGGCTGCCATCTCAGGTGACCAGACAGGGGAAACGCCGCTTCCGAGGAGGAACAGTTCACCTTCAGCCTTTCGTCGTGAATAGAGGCCTGGCACGATCTCCTTCTTTCCGTTGATCGTTGCCTTGCACCAGTCGAGGAGGCGCTCAGGAACACCAGCGAAGTTGCCTGCATTCGTCTCTCGGGCCACGCCTGAGTTGGAGTAGACACCGACACCGCAGTTGAATCCGAAGGAGATGAGAGCATCGAACATGTTTTGTGTGAGCTGAACTTTAATGTTCTTCTTGATCGAGTCCTCACACTTCTTCACCTCTTCGCGGAGGAGGTCATACGCCTTCTCCTTGGTGATCGCCACACCGTCCGGGAAGTTGTCGGTGGGCTTGATGAGGTAACCGATGCCGATGGTTCGAAGACCAGCAACGTCCTTGTATGGGGTGAGCACGCATCCCTCCCACTTTTCGATGAATTGAAGACCGTTCATTGATGTTACGAGTTGACTGTTCATGTTCATTAATTATCATCTACGATCTTTTTTAGTTGTACGTGGCGTTCCCGTGGAGTAAATTCGCTTTGTTGATTGGAATCTGCCAAACAACTTTGTCTTTTAACACGCCAACCAGTGTAAAGGTCGACTCAGAATGGTTATACTGAGGACACCAATATGGCTTCCGACAAAAAGATGTTAGCTGAGGCGGCGACCGCTGCGATCAGGAGTAAAGACATTCGAACTTTTCTCCTTGGAGCTGTGGGTCTTCGTGCCGACGGTGTCTTCGTATCATCGAGGAATATTCCAGCGCCAGAGACAACTTTCGAGAGAAGCCACCACGCCGAGACTCGACTCGCTCGAAAGTTGACCCCCGGTTCCACGGTGTGGGTTGCACGGGTGGCCCGTCGCGATGGTTCGTGGGCGATGGCGAAACCGTGTCGAGGTTGCGAACGACGTCTTCGAATTGCCGGTGTCTCTCGAATCGTCTACACGATCGGTCCGAACGAGTGGGGAGTGATCTCATGCGAATCTTGATCCTGGATGACGAGCAGGTCCGCCACGAAGATCTCACGGGATTCTACAGAGACCACGAAGTGGTCAACACAACGACCTACAACGAATTCGTTCAGGAACTCGAGAACGGTTCTCCGTGGGATCTGATCCACCTCGACCACGACCTAGGCCCTGGGGATTCCTACCTGGACGGTTGGGGAAACATGCAGTTCTTCACCGGTCAACACGCTGCGATCCGAGTGTGCGAGTTGCACGATCACCAACTCCCGGGCGAGGTGATCGTGCACAGTGTGAATCCCCTGGGTGCAAACTACATGGTTAGCGACTTGAAGTCGAGAAAGGTGAGAGTGACATGGCGACCGTACACGCAGATGATTCAGAAGAGGTAGAGTCAGTGCAAAGTGACTCTCTAAATGATAAGATGTCGAGAGCACAGATCTTCGCATGTGTGCTCGGTGTGGTAGTAACAGCAGTATTTGCATACGCAGTAGTCAAGAACATCAACAACAAAGACAAGTGAGAAACGTGAACATGAAGAAGAACATCTCGAAGAAGTCTGTGATTGGTAACAAGGGCAGCTATCACCGCGGGGCGTACGAAGCACCTGAAGTTATTGACATGGATTCTTTGTCGTATTTTGATGACGAATCTCTCGAGCGTCGCCACGGATATCTGCAGGCAGAGAGAGAGAAGGTCGCCAATGAGGGAGCTGAGGCACTTCCATGGGAAGTCGAGATCTGCTACGTTCAACGTGAGATCAGACTTCGTAACACTCGACGGGTTCTTCACGACAAGTACGTCAGGTCTAATCCTGAATACCAATACTATGACAACGATGCGTCTGAGTCGGAATACGACAGAAACGCAAACTGAAATACGTCAGGCTCACGATGCAAACACAAAAGAAATCTGGTGGAGATTCGGGTGGCACCATTGGTGCCTATCTCAATGACCTGAAGTCTCATCCACAGCTGAAGCATCCCGAAGTCGTGAGTCTGTTTCAGACCTACGAAACAGGTGGACCTGCCGGGGAAAAGGCGCGTAAGAAGCTCATCGAGAGCAACCTGCGATTGGTCATTTCCATTGCGAAGAAGCAAAAGGGTCACAACATTCCGTTGGAAGACCTCATCCAGGAAGGCAACCTGGGCCTTCTCAAGGCCATCGAGCGCTTCGATTACAAGAAGGGATTTCGCTTCTCCACGTCTGCTACGTGGTGGATCAAGCAGGCGATCAGTCAGCACGTCTTGAAGCGTAAGCGGATGATTCGCTTACCTGCTCATGCGGCAGGCATTCAAAGAAAGTTGATGCAAGAAACAGAGAAGTTCAGAAAAGAGACGGGATTCGATCCATCTCAGGAAGAACTCCTTGCGATGATCGATGCTTCCGAGACTGTCGTAAAAGCAACGATGGCCAGCGGTCACAACGTAGTCTCACTTGACCAACCTGCAGGCAAATGGTCGAAAGACTCGGGTGGTGAAACAAAGAATGTCGGCGATTACATCGAAGACATCGACAACAGAAGCAACCCATTCTATAACGTCAGCTCCAAAGAGCTGATGGGTATCGTCAGGCACGTTTTGTCGACTCTGTCTGAAAAAGAGGCCGCAATCTTAAAACTTAGGTTTGGCCTCTTTGATGAAGAAGAACATGCGTCTCCCGAATACGATATCACCCCAGAGCAACAACGAGACCTCGAAGACGGCATTTCATTAAAATGATTCAATACGTTAGCCTTGGACTTGATCTAATTTTCATAGTTTACTTCACTATGAAGTTACGTGGAATCGAAAACAATGTTGAAAACATTGTAGAGTTCCTGCACGCAGAAAAAGTCGCATCAGATGAGAGACGTAACGATTACGAATCCAACTTAAATTCAAGATTGGAAACTCTGCAAAAAATGAGATTCTCTCCGCTTAGGGTCGTAACAAAGAGGGACCAATGAAGAACTTAAAAAAAGTATCGACGTATGCGACGGTGGCCTTCGACGAAGGCGTCAACTACAGAGAGATCGCAGACATGATGACGGAGATTGGTTTTAAGATGAACCACTCTTCGGCGCGTAACTATGTGTTGAGAGTGATGCGCAAGTTTGCAGATGCCATTGTCGACAGCTGGGGCATTGAAGTTGCAGAAGAAAATCTTGAAAAGATAGTCAAATCTCCTGACTTTCAAGAAGCGATCTGCGACATCTTGCAGATCGTGAAAACAAGCAGCCAAAGAGGTAACCAAGTATGAGACTTCAAGGAAAAAGCATTTCAAAGTTGGCGTTGGTCGACTTGTTAAGAAGGAAGAGAAAAGATCTAAAGACGTATCTGTCTGAAGCAGGTATCGTCACGTATGAAAGACTCGTACGATCCTGCGCATCCATTGGTGTCGCACCTCCCTCTGAAGAGGAATTCATGAATGTGCTGGGAAATCCAGCAACTCCAATGGTTTCTTCGCCGACTGATGGGATCTTGGTACTGGATCCTCCGGAGGATGTATCTTTTTTGGGCTCCATCGTAAAAGAAGAAGACCAAGAAGCTGGTGTATCCGATGATCTTGAGCAACAAAAGCTCACACGGAATCAGACGAAGAAGAAAAAGAAAGTTGTCGAAGACCCTCCCGCTGACCCTGTCGACTGAATACATCTTCTCACATTTTTTACACATTGTCGCGTATTGCTTTATAGTTACAGGGCCATGACCCAGAAATTATTACGCAACATCGCATGTGATTTTTTGGGCATCATGTCAAGGAGAAGTGTAAGTAATGACTAATTTGGCTATCGCATTGGTTCTCGCATTGCAAGCTGCAATGCCGGGCACCAACCAAGATCGGCTCAAGGTTGTGTCAGAAGACATGGTCTCGGTCGTAAATGAAGAATTCAGGAACGCTACCCTGAAGAGTGACATTCAAGAATCTGAAGCACTGGCCATGTTGGCCGCAGTAGCTGTAGGCGAGTCTGGTCTCAGAAAAGACATCGAGAATTGCAAGACAACAGGTGATGGTGGCAGATCTGTTGGTCTAGGTCAGGTAATGATCGGGCCAAACTGGAAAGGATACACAAGAAAGCAGATCTGTGGTGACAGAAAAATACAGTTTAGATTGTCACTACACGTCATCGATCTCTGTTGGGCACGAACCCATTCTACAAGTGGTGTATTTCGATGCTACACGGCAGGTGATCCTCGCAAAGATTCTTACTCTGCCAGACACGAATATTCCACTTACAATGGAATAAAGCATAACGTGTATGTGTACACGAGCAGCCAGAAACTTCAAACTTGCTATTTTGACAGCAAGAAGAAGTGCACGACATCGAGCTCGATGTCGTGTGAAATGTGAAAGTGTAAAGTAACTTTCACTCAAGTTATGATGAGGATCATGAAATCGATCCTCATCATTTTTTTCATCTTGGTATCTGTTCCTGCGTCTGCGAATACCGCACGATGTGCCACTATCTCTGACCACGATTCGAGGATGATGTGTATGGCCGTCGCGACGCATAACTCGTCATACTGCTCTTTCGTCAAAGATTCCGACGCAAGAATGAAGTGCTACATCTCTCTGGGACGCTAATGAACCTCGAAGAAAAAGACACAAAGAAGATCATCTCCAGGCTCATCTTGCAGAAGATTCTGCAACATGAAGTGTGTAAATTTCTCGACAAATCGAAGTACGAGGAGCTCAGCAATCAGTTCCTATCCGACACTCCTGACAAGGAGTTCAGGCTGGACTTCAGGCTTCAGAAGAACATACAGGACAAGTACTATTCAGCGATCGGCGATGTGACCATTCGATGGCTCACTGATGATCTCGAGAAGACGGATCCCGAAGGCAACGTGTGGAAACTGTATCAGCTCAAGATGTCTTCAGGCATTTCTTCGCGCTGGAATGCTAACGTTCACGAATTGGTCGAGCGTTCCGAGTGCTTGACAGCCCTCGCTTCCATCCTCAGCGAATTGCACGAGATGGCAGGTCATCAACTTCAGATTCAGATCCTCAACAATGAAGAGAGAATCGCTCGTGATCTACAGCGAAAGTACAATGCAGCTTGCGATGAGATCTTTAAGTTCATCCGCTGGAGTGCACCAGAGCTTCGTCGAGGATTACGTGCAGGTGGCAAAGCACGCACTTTCCAGCGAGAGATCTTCACGAAGATCAAAGTGGATCCTGGGCACTACGAGTTCGAAGTGAATGACGGCTCCACCCGAAACCCCCGAGTGAAGAAGTATTCAGTCACGATCCCAGAAAATCCACTCTATCTCTGTGCGATCAAACGCGTCTCGTAGTGCAAAGTCACACTCGGAAAGAGTATACTGAGAGTCATGGAATCTGTCATCGACATCCTCGAGTCCCTGGAATCTGACAACTCCCGCCTCTTCAAGGAGGAAGTCCTCCGCAATAACGTGGGACGGAAACTCCTGAAGCAGGTCTTCGTCGCCGTGGGCGATCCCTACGTGAATTACTACGTCAGTAAGTTCAAGGCGCCGAAGCCACTTGCACAGTCCAGCATCGCTGACGACGGTGCGATCATGGCATTCCTCGACATGCTCAGCACTGAGCTTTCCACTCGTAAGCTCACTGGCAATGCTGCCAAGGCTCGAGTTGAGTCGTTCTTCACCGGCCTCGATGCCCGTCAGGCGAAGTGGTGTACCCGCATCCTGCTTCGCAATCTTCGAGTTGGCGTGTCGGATTCCCTTGTGGAAAAGACGTGGCCCGGGGCAGTGGCGAAGTTTTCTGTTCAGCTGGCGGAATCTCTCGAGGCGCGCCACGAACCTGGTGTAGGCATCGCGATCACCGACATCGTCGACTATCCTATTCGTGTCGAACCGAAGCTCGACGGTCTTCGATGCATCGCCATCAAGCATGCGGGTGAAGTGATGATGTTCACCCGCAGTGGCTCTCTCATCGAGACGCTTCCTTCGATCAAGGCACTCCTCGAGGCGGCACCTTGGGACGAATTCGTCCTCGATGGTGAGGCGATGGGTAAAGACTGGAACGAGTCGGCTTCGGTCGTCATGTCCCACAAGACCGCTAAGGACGATTCGGGCATCGTCTACAACGTATTCGACGCCATGGCCTTCGATGATTGGCATGATCAGGCCAATGAGTCGCCGCTTGAGGACCGCATCGAGCTCGTCAAGGAATTGGTAGAGCAGGTGGGTTCCGATCGTATCGTGCAGGTCTCCGGTATCACGGCAGCCAACCAGCATCAACTCCTCAAGTTCTACGGTAAGGCCATCGAAGGCGGTTTCGAAGGCATCATGGTGAAGAAGCTTGGTTCTCCCTACATCTTCAAGCGCTCCGATTCTGTCCTCAAGTTGAAGCCCATTGCTACTTACGAAGGGGTCATTGTCGGTTCTTACGAAGGCACGAGAGGATCTCGTCGTGAAGGCATGTGGGGTGGCTTCCTCGTGGTGATGCCTAACGGCGTCGTCACTAAGGTCGGCGGTGGTTTCTCCGACGCACTCAAGGCCCAGATCGATATCGACCAAGATGCATGGCTTGGCAAGATCATTGAGGTCGAAGGTCAACCCGATCCCCTTACGACCGATGGCCTCACGGCCGATGGTAAGGTTCGGTTCCCTGTGTTCTGTCGAGTTCGTGATGCGCGTGATGTGGATCCCAAGGTGATTGCGGCAGGGGAGGCGTACCTCAAGTGAAGAACGAGCAGGACTTCAAGGATTCCGCTCACCTACACCGGCTCCTCATGAAGCCCGAAAACGAACCTGCTCGTCGGGCGTACTCGAAGATGTACCGAGCGCTGATGACCTGCACTTCCGCGCTCGATCGAATCCGAAGGCGGGATGTGTATGGTTCCCTTCAAGTGGAGGTGGACGAGATGCGGAGGATTGCGTATGATGCATTCAGGGAAGCGTTTCCCGAGGAGGAGTGAGCATGTTACTTTCCACGATCGCAAAGAGTTCGCTTGGGTTTCTCATCACAGGTGCGTTCCTACTCACTGATCCTGACCCGAACGACTTCGAGTTTCTTCGGGTGAAAACCTGCCCTGCAGGGACTGTGCGAGTGAGAGGTATGGCACTTCCCGCAGGATCCGATATGGTGGAGGTCCTCCAAGACGCCACCTGCGATGAGTGGATCTCCACTCAGTTCCCCGCCAGATGTGCCAGATTTAATCGGGATAAATGGATCAAGGTTACCGATGGTCTAAAAACGAAACGTCACCAGATGGACTTCTGTATGGACACGTATGAGTGGCCTAACGAGGCGGGAGTCACACCCCTCGTGTTCATCGATTGGTACTCCGCAAAGAAGACCTGCGAACATTCGGGCAAGCGATTGTGCACCGAAGAGGAGTGGACTTTCGCTTGCGAAGGTGAGGAAGGTGTTCCGTATCCCTATGGTTACGAGCGTGATGCCACCGCCTGTAACATCGACCACAAGTGGATCGCTCCTGATGTTGCCGCACTCTCGGATCCCTCGAGGCGGGGTGAAGAACTGCTACGATTGTGGCAGGGAGTTCCCAGTGGAATGATGGAGAAGTGTGTGAGCCCGTTCGGGGTCCACGACATGACAGGCAATGTAGATGAGTGGACAAGTTCCACCAGGAAGTCTGGTTATCGTTCCATTCTGAAGGGTGGGTACTGGTCGGTCGTCCGCACACGGTGCAGACCTTCCACGAGAATTCACAATGAATCTTTCGCCTTCTACCAACAAGGTATGCGGTGCTGTGTGGATGTCAAGTAGGTGGATTTTTCCTGAATATTTATAATGTGTCTTGGATGCAATGTGCCTTCAAGATGTGATAGGATGATAGTATGTACGATCCCTGCGAAACCGAATTCAACCTCGACCGGCACCTGATCAGCTTCCTCCAGGATAATCCGTTCTTCGCGGAGCTGAGCCGTCATATCCATAAGACCCCGACGAAGTCTCTCCCCACGGCGGCCGTGGCCTACAACGAGAAGACCGACGAGCTGACGCTCCTGTGGAATCCGGACTTCTTCTCGAAACTGTCGCAGTGGGAGGTCCGTGGTGTGCTCACCCACGAGTACTACCACCTCGTCTTCGGTCACCTCTACGGCCGTCGACGAACTCCGCCTCAGCTGTGGAACATCGGCACCGACCTCGCCATCAACTCCATCATCATGGACTCGTCAAAGCACGGCAACGGTAACCGCCTTCAAGGCGACCGACCACTCCCGGAGTTCGCTCTTGTTCCAGGTAGCCGTCCAAAGCACCCCGACGGCCGTGAGTACACGAAGGATGAGGAACAGGCTCAGAAGCTCGCGGCGGTCATCGAGAAGCTTCCTCCCATGAAGGCCTCGGAGTGGTACTTCGAGAGGATCAAGGAGGAGTCCGACAAGGATAAGGCTGCTGGTGGCAGCGGCTTCGACGGTGAAGGTGAAGGTGGCGAGTACATCATCGGCTCGATGGACGAACACGGCACCTGGCAGGAAATTCCCGAGGATCAACGTGAGTACGTCGAGGGTCGTGTCAAGGCCGTTATCGAGAAGGCCACGAAGCACGCCGACTCCCAAGCCAACGGCTGGGGCAACATTCCGGTTGACCTTGCCGATCAGATCCGTAAGTCGGTGAGCAGCGTCATCAACTGGCGCAACGTGCTTCGTCAGTTCGTTGGTTCCATCACTCGAGGCGGTCGCTCTACCTCGATCAAGAGGATCAACTCCCGTTATCCCTACATCCATCCGGGTGTGAAGCGTGGGTACACGGCGAAGCTGCTCATCGCCATCGACCAGTCGGGCTCGGTCTCCAACGAGATGCTTGCCGACTTTTTCGGCGAGCTCGGCAGCCTCACGAAGAAGGTGTCTATCGACATCCTGCCCTTCGACACGGAGGCCTACGAGAAGGACCTCTACGAGTGGCGCCGCGGCACCAATCATCCTGCGAAGCGCGTTCGTGGTGGCGGCACGGACTTCAACGCTCCCACTCGCTTCGCAAACGATCCTCGGAATCGTGGTCGATGGGATGGCATGCTCATCATGACTGACGGTGAGTGCAGCGCACCAAACCCAAGCCGAATCAAGCGTGGTTACGTCATCGGCAAGGGTCATAAGCTGTACTTTGACACGAATGAGATCGTCATTAAGATGGACGATGTCAGCAAGGTAGATGGTGCCTGGCGATGATCGATCGACCCTTAACTTTGCAACCTCAACAACCACCTGTGGTGATGGTCACTGTCCCCACAGGTGGTTCTATTCACACTGACACTGTGAAATCGTTGCTCACGCTGCAGGCAGACATGCAAGCGAGAGGTTTACGACATTATTTTAATTTTTCAAAGAGTTCTTTCTTGCCCCACGGTAGGGCTCAAGTGTGTGGTGCTTCCTTGGAAAGAGGCATCCACCAACAGCCTTACAATACGACCCAGGTCACTCACATCTTTATGGTGGACAGCGACATAGTCTTTACGCCTGAAGACTTTTGGAAATTGTGGCACCACAATGTGCCTGTTGTAGCCGGGGCATATTGTTATGCCACTGAGGCATTGGCGAAAGAGGAAGACAAGAGAATTGTCGCTGGTTCTTGGGATGTTGAGTTTTTCAAACAAAACTACACATTCCCCGCATACACGCTTCGCCAAGCAAGAGCCATGGCAAAACCTCTTCTTGAAGTGGATTGGTTGGGGCTGGGTTTCACCCTGGTCAGAACGGATGTCTTTAGGAAGATCGAATATCCTTGGTTCAATTCTGAGCTGATAGTCATCGACGATCTTCGTGATACGACGTCGGAAGACGTCGGCTGGTGTCGCAAGGTCCAGAGAGCAGGATATAAGATCATGCTCGATCCTTCTGTCAAAGTGGACCATCAAAAGACGATCAATATCTAAGTTGAACTACAACAGAACAATTCTGTATACATTGTGACTCTAGTGCGATAAATAAAATGCAAGATCTAAAACAAGGATCTTAGGAGATAATAAATCATGAAGTTAGCAATCAATTCGATCGTGTTCGTCGCTGCAATCGTCCTCGCAGGTTGCGAGAAGAAGGTGGAGGCCCCTGTGGTCGTCGACGCCGGCGCGGCCGAAAAGCCTGCATGCTGTGAGACGCCTGCTGCTGCAGTCGATGCAGACGGCGGCGTGCCTGTTGCACCTCTCACGGCGCCCGTCGCTTCTTCGACTGTGACACCTGCGGTCGCACCTGTTGCGCCGGCGCCTGCTGCAACACCGGCCACCGCTCCCGTCGCAGCTCCGACGACGATCATCAAGAAGTGACCACCAGGCCCAGCAGTTTAAGGGAACACCTCCGGGAGGAGTGGGATTCGATGCCCACCTGGGCCTCCAGATGACTGATAGAAAAATAATCGATTCCTTCACGTTGGCATCAGGATACGCTTTTCTGTCCAATTTTCATCCGTCAACGATATGGGTGGAAGGTAAGAGTTATCCCACTGTCGAGCATGCATATCAGGCCCATAAGACCCTCAATGAAGAATCTCGAGAGTTGATTCGAAAGGCCAAGGATCCCGCCATCGCCAAAAAGCTTGGGAGAGGTGTGGAGATACGCCCTGATTGGGATGCTGTAAAGGAGGGGCTGATGCGAGACTTCATTCGTAAGAAGTTCGAATCACCTTTTCTGGCTGATCTACTCCTGAAGACAGGTGACACAGAACTGATCCACAGCAACACTTGGAACGATCGGGTGTGGGGTGTGTGCAGAGGTTCTGGAGCGAACCTTCTTGGAAAAATTCTGATGGACGTTCGTCAGGAGCTGAAGAACTCTTCCAGCTGATCGTGCATCTTCTTCGCGTCCTCGTATCCTTCCTTGAGGAGGACCTGGATGTAGGGCTGGAAGATGAGGAGGAAAGACAGCGAGGACAACCAGCTCGCCGGAAAGAGTCCCCATGCGATATCTTCCTGCACAGTCCTCGCCAACGCATCGAGAGAGTTGGAGGGGCGAGCGAGCAGTAAGTTGATTCTCCTATACTTTCCGTAGTAGTCTGCTCCCATGGAATCGAGAAAGTCATTGATCGTGTTGGCCTTCGCGACGTCTTGGGCGATGTGGTTGACCGTGAGCGACTCAAACATCCTCGATGTTTGTGTGAGAATTGTGGGTTCGCTCGTCCACTCCTGCTTCGTTTCAGGTTCAGGCAGGGTAAGCACGAGGATCTTCACCTCAGGATCCTCCGCACGCTTTATCTCACGGTCACGGTACATCGACATGATAGCGGGGAGGATAGGCGTGTTGTTGCACAGACCACCATCGATATGCCAGCCTTCGTTAAGCTGCACAGACCTGAAGGCTACAGGAATCGCACCGGATGCAGTTGCGTGTTCGGCTCCTAGTTCCTGCTTCACGACCTGCCAGTTAGCAGAATCGTAATTTCTTTCCACCTTAGAATCGACCCAGATGTAAGCTTTCTTTTCTGTCAATTCTGTTGTCGTGAGTATGTTTGTCTCCACGACTCCTGTGTCTATGTTTCTTCTGTAGCCCTCTACATCAAGTGTGTTCTTTAAAAAATCCATGAGTGGAGAATTGTCCATGAGGGAGTAGAACTTGAACGAGAAGATGTCACCCCAAGGCACCTTAGCAACCTGTCCAAACGTGACCTTATTCCACGGCTCCACGATTTTTTCAGGTAAATTCTCGGATCCTGCAGCGGAAACGTAGGATATTCCATTCAACGCTCCTGCGGAGGATCCACATACAGTGGAGAACTTATGTCCCCATACTTCTGTCACATACTTGAGGAACCCCGCCTCCCAGGCGCCTTTGACTCCTCCACCCGAAAGAACTAATGCAAACTTCTTGTTACCTTTCATGGTGACGATCTCCAATCTTATGATTACTTATTGGAGTAGAAAATTTGAGGTACCGTTACAAGTCACCGAGAAAATTTTACCATCCTTAACGAACTAAAAATTAGAATCAGGAGGCCGCTATGGCGAACGGAATGAAGCAAGTGATACTTGTGCGTAAGGACCTGAAGATGAAAAAATCTCAGGTAGCCTCCCTGGTGGCGAAGGCGTCCACAGAATTCTTCCTCGTTAATGATGAATCGGAAAGAGGAGACGAGCTGTCAGTCAAACTTACGCCCGAAGAGACTGACTGGATCAATAGTGGTTCTATCAGAGTCGTGCTGGGTGTCAACTCTGAAGATTCACTGCGGACTCTAGCGATGCGTGCCGAGATGGCTGGTCTTCAGTGTTATCCTGTTGAGGGAAAGATATTTGAAGATTCTGATGTAGACGGTATGTCGGAGACCCTCTGCGTCGCAATTGGACCAGACTTTTCTTCAAAGATTGATCAGATAACAGGCAACTTAAAGACGTTGTAAAGTTGCTTCCCGTCGAGGTATAACATACACATCAAGCCGCTCTGGCGAAAATCGGCAGACGCAGCGGATTCAAAATCCGCCACTGAAAGGTGTGTGGGTTCAACTCCCACGGGCGGCACTTGACAATCAGAAACCCGCCGTTGTTCCGGTAGAACAAGGACGTCTTATAAGCGTCCAAGAGTGGTTCAACTCCACTACGGCGGACAATTCACCTCGAATCGTTGTAGAATACTTACAATGTCGAGGTCAAAGTGAAGAAAGTACGACTCAACCTGAAGCGTGGTTCCAAGCCGTGGTCATTCACGCTCTATGACTCTGCCGAGTCTGCCTTCTATCTCAAGGACGAACCTCCTTACCCAGACGGCTTCGAAGAAGACTATAGAAAGATCGTCACCTTGAAACCAGGTGAGGTCCTTGAAGTCGAATGGATCGGATCCGAATGGGTCTTCGTCGATGACAACACAGACTTCCTTCAGAAACCTCTGGTTCTTGAGTCGCATGACTACGACAAGTACGACAAGGTCCGTGTCGGCAAGATCACACCGGTCAAGGGAGCCGTCGAGAAGATGGGCTACCTCGAAGTCTATGCCGGTTGGATCTTTGGTGGCGACATTCCCTGGTCCCCTGAAGGTTCAAAAGATGGACTTAAAATAACCGAAATAAAAGGCAAGATACAGTCAAAATTTGATTTTCAGAAGTTATTCTCTGACCCTGCCATGGGTCTTCTGCAACAGCAGGAAGAGGAGCTCCCCATGGGGGAAGTGCTCAATTAGACGTCTTCCCGGTGCACGATGTGGCGAGACACGATCTTGACGCCGGGATATTTGCCGTTGAGTGACTCAACGGCTTCGACATTCTTTGGAGAATCATCGAAGAATTCAACGAATTGGAAGCCGTCTTCTACTATACGCTTCTCAATGTAGGCCGCTTTCTTCATCGGATCGCTTGATGCTAGCGCAATCACTTCGATGGGAGGTAGACCGGCATCTTCAAGGAACTGATAGACTGGTGTGTCATGTCGACGCGCTGTGAGTATGACGGCCTCTCCTCCTGTCCGAAGAATATTCCTGAGTATTCTAACAGTCCAGACTATCTCGCGGGGATCGATCAAGACTGAAAAATCTGAATAATCAAATTCGTCAGTAGGTTGGGGTTCATACACTGCATATTCGCCTGGTGTCAGGTCAAACTTTCTTCCCGATCCATCTGTAACATGGATCATTGAACCTGTCTTCACGAGTGTGTCGTCAAAGTCAAAGACACGTAGTTTCTTACCACTCATTCGTCCTTCTAAAACGACGTTTGAGATGAACTCTCTTAGCAACAGCTTGCACTTTGACGCACTAGTCACGATAGGCTCAATAACTTATAAGTTCCAATAGCTTCCCTCTTCGAGGGTCTCTATCGTCAAAGAAAGTTTGCCTGCTAACCACGTGTATACGTAGGTGTCGTCTTGTCCCCAAGATGCATAATCATTATTTATCATCTCAGTTGCACCCGATTCGTAATCGCGGCGGTCTGTTTCTTTCTCTCCCATGAGCGACCATTCGACCACTGCACGATTGCCGAGTTGAACCGCTGTATTGCGCACAACGAGGCACTTGGCCTGTCCTGTTCTATATGTAACTGGTTCTATCTTCGCGTACATGTTTGTTGTGACCTTTCGATATGTTACTTATTGTTGAGTTGTACAAGGATGCTAGAGATTTGATCTTTAAGGATCTGAATCTCCGATTTAAGATGGTCTTTCTCCAAATCCTTCTCTAACTTAAGACCTTTTATTGCGGCCGTTAGGATAGGAACTATTTGTTCGTAGGCTAACATTAGCCTATTCTTTTCTGGACTCATAAATCCGTCTTTGTCGATTTCTTTCTTCATTTCTTCGTCGGGTATTGCACTAACAAGCTCCGGGAAACCTGATTTGTAGACCTGCTGGGCAATGAATCCGTACTTTTCTCCATCTTTTTCATTGTTCTTCCACGTGTAAATAACAGGTTCTACTTTGCTGACAAATTCTAGACCCACTTCGTTAGTAATTTGTCTCACAATATTCTTCAATCTCAAATCAGAATGGGCGTTGAATTCCTGTGCACCTATTCTTTCATTTGCGTAAATCGTCCAGTTGGTATTAAAAGTTCCAGACCCAGTTGAACCGGCAGAATTTAAGTAACCATAAGTAACGCTATTATTTGTCACGAAACCATGGACATGCAGTCTCGCTTTGTCGGGGGTTTGAGTTCCAATTCCTACATTACCTGTGCTGTTCTTTACTCTCATTCTTTCAGTGAAACCCGCACTCGAACCGGGGGAACCTGTATAACCAAAAACAAGATCGTCTGCAGCGTTAGTTGTAGCAAATGCGACTCTTGTACTACTGAAAGCCCAAATGCCTCCTCGACTCTGGCCGTCGTTGTGAACGATGAGACCCACCTCGGCGGCATTTCTATAAACTTCAAGTAACTCGGAAGGATTAGTAGTGCCTATTCCAACTTTACCACCTAACGGATTAAGTAAAAGCGGATAGGAAGCACCAGATCCGTTACCTCCTGCTTGGTTATCTTTTGTTTGCAACCAGAATCCATAGGGAGTGCCTGTGTAACCCCCTACAATTAATCTAACTGTGGAGTTTGTAGTAAAAGCCGACATGCCTGCAGCTGCCGAGAGCGAGGGCGCGTTTGAAGTGCCGTTGACTTCAAACCTGGCTGTTGGGCTACCAGTATTGACCCCTATGTTTGATGAAGTATCTTGGTAAATAACGCTTGAGTTAAGGGTGTAACTGCTCGCAAACTTTGCAATGTAATTCTGCGTGCCTGATCCTCCAACATAGTCTCCTGATGCTGACACATCATATGTTGTTATGATTCTTGATGGATCACCGGTCACAGTGATGCCTTCATATCCTGTTACAATTATTAGGTCGTCTGAAGTCGAATCCACTTTGGCTTCGATTATCACATAGATTCTATCAGTTAATGCTGTCGCGATATCAGATGCAAAAGTGCATGTCAGCGTTACTTCCGAGAGGGTCGTGCTTAGGTACCCAGATTCAGTGGATGTCGCAAGAAGACTGCTCAGGCTCGAGCCGTCCCAGGTGTAAACTTTCGCCCTAATCTTTAGTTGATTCGAATACGTGTTAGCACGTGCATTTATCTTGAAAGTCCACGTTCCACTCTTAATTTTTACGCTATTTGGAGTTCCTATGTTTGTACACCACGGGCGCACTTCTGAGTATGTCGTCCAGTTCACGAATGTACTGATAGTTTCTTCTAACGCCAAAGGCGTCGTAGAAAGTTGATACACACCATTCTTTAATTTTGGTTCTTCTGTGTCACCATACTCAGGTCCCCAAAGGTAGTAAGTTTTTCCTTGTAGAGTCCCAGTCGGCCCTGTGGCCCCAACCCCTGTGGCTCCACTTGCTCCTTGTATGCCTTGGATTCCTTGGATTCCTTGGATTCCTTGGATTCCCTGAGGACCTGTGGACCCTGTTGCGCCGGAGGCGCCAATGGGACCTGTGGACCCTGAGGCTCCCTGTATTCCTGTGGATCCACTTGCACCCTGTATGCCTGTGGATCCACTTGCTCCCTGAATTCCTGTGGACCCTGAGGCTCCCTGTATGCCTGTGGACCCAGAGGCTCCCTGTATGCCTGTGGACCCAGAGGCTCCCTGTATGCCTGTGGATCCACTTGCTCCCTGTATGCCTGTGGACCCAGAGGCTCCTTGGATTCCTGAGGCTCCCTGCACTCCTTGGACTCCTGTCGATCCACTTGCACCCTGTATTCCTGTGGACCCTGAGGCTCCTTGGATTCCTGTCGATCCACTTGCACCCTGTATTCCTGTGGATCCACTTGCTCCTTGGACTCCTGTGGACCCAGAGGCACCCTGCGGACCTGTGGCGCCTGTGGGTCCTTGAGAACCAACTCCTCCCGATACTCCTTGGGGACCGGTAGCTCCTGTCAATCCTGTGGACCCTGAGGCTCCTTGGACACCTGTTGCTCCTGTCAATCCTGTCGATCCTGAAGCACCCTGCGGACCTGTGGCTCCTGTGGATCCTGTCAATCCTGTGGACCCTGAAGCACCCTGCGGACCTGTGGCTCCTGTGGCTCCTGTAGGTCCTGTCGACCCTGAGGCTCCCTGAAAACCAGTAGCACCCGTGAGACCAGTCGAACCGCTTGCTCCTTGAACTCCCTGTGGACCTGTGGCCCCTGTCAAACCGGTGGATCCAGAAGCACCTTGGATTCCTGTCGATCCTGAAGCTCCAACACCACTTGCTCCTTGAACTCCTGTCGCGCCGGTCGCTCCGGTCAAACCAGATCCGGTTGCACCTGTCAATCCTGTGGCACCTGTCAATCCTGTGGATCCACTTGCTCCTTGGGTTCCTGTGGCACCTGTTTGACCGGTAGCCCCTGTAACACCGGTAGCCCCTGTCGCGCCGACTGCGCCTGTAGCTGCAGTCACGATTGGCCCTGTTGCACCGGTAAGGCCCGTCGGACCGGTCGCGCCTGAAATTCCTGTAGATCCCGTTACTCCAGTCGCACCGACGCCTGCTGAAAGTGTCAACCAAACTTTACCACTCCAAATGAGTGTCGCACTTTCGTAGTTTTGAGTGAGTGTTTTACTGGTTTCCCCGTCTATTTTTAAATTACTACCAGGTTTAATTATCAGATTATTTGTTGATGCACGGCCCAACCCATCTTTGACATAACATATCAGTCCTTCTTTTGAAGAATTCGGAAGTGTTATGGTTACAGGAGAATTTCCTGCTCCCACTACTTCGACGCTTAGGATCGTTGCAGAGTCTGGTAACGATATGGTTTGCCCGGGACGAACCTCTAATATTCTGATACTTTGAACCAAACGACCTGTTACTTGTAACTCAGATGGATTGTTTGGATAACCTACCTGAAGTTCTGAAACTGCAACAGTTCTCTTTATTCTGCCATTTTCGCTAACAAATATGAGAGCGTCGTTGAGATTTCTTTGCGTCGTCATCTTACACTACCGTTACGCCGCTTGAATTTATTTGAAGAGAGGACAATCCTGCATCGCTCACGAATTGTAGGTCTTGGTCTTGTCTGTGACGAGCAACTCCATCGAAGTAAGGAAGAGACGACGTCACTTCACCACTCAGATTCTGTGAATATGTCTGCAGCGGATCTACTTTTTCGTTATAGATGTAGCCGACTCCCTTGTCGTTCTTTCTGTATCGCTGTTTCACGAAGTTTACTGCGACGACTGACGGACCAATGTCTGTGAATCCTTCGGCGTACGCTTCGGTTCGCGAGTCGGTCTGAACGTTGAAGCTGCCGATGGTTATCGCATCATTGTCAAGTGGTGAGGAGAGGGTGTTTATGAATTTCGTGTAAGGTCGCTGCTCTAACATGTCTCTGAACTGACCGTACTTGTCTCTCCTGAAGACGGCCTTAGAATGCGTCGGAAACCCACTGACCAGTCCGTATTTCCAGCCTCTAATTTCGGGCGAGATTCCAAAGATGATTGATTTAGAAGCGTCTGCTGAACCTGACACGATGTAGTCTGAATCGGTCAGGCCTCCAAACGATAGCGTGCTCATATATGTGATGTACTCATTCGAACTTGATACCACAGGATTCAATCTCTTGTCGAATCTATATGTCTTGAACTTTGGATAGTTATTTCCTCCCATCCTGCTTCCGTTCGTTACTGGAAACGCTTCTTCTTTGTAAGTGAATATTTTAAAGTTGTCTATTGCTGCACAATTAGGATTCGTCGTGACCTGATCGAGATAGAAGTTCAGAACCAACCTATACTCTCCAGGTTCAAGTAGATACTGGCCGAGAGGTTTTCTGAATTCATTACCGTTACCATCATAAGGTATCTTCCAATAATCTCTTGTGTGATCGTGCAGCGACATCGTCACGAATGTGTTGACAGGTGTCGCTCCCGAAGACACGGATCCTGTGGCGTAAAGAAATGTTGCCCAACCGGCATCAGGTTGTCCTGGGATTACACTCGCGGCGCTCCACATGACATTCAACCAGTCCGATGGTTGACCTGGGAATGCTGCGAAATATCCTGTCAATGTTGCATATGTTGTGTATCCAGCAACTGCCTTGTCGAATGAGAAGCTCCAAGGATAAGAAGACGTTATGTCGACGATGAGTGGACAAAAATCGCCGTCTGCCATCGTTCCACCATACGAAGTAGCGCTCGTGTTTGAAACAAGAATTTTTGCACTTCCACTAACCGGTTCCCAACCTATGCCTCGAACGGGTGATGTTGAGCCCGAAACGTAATTGTAATATTTGATTACGCCGTTGACATTGAAAGTTTGTGGACTTGCATTGCTTTTTTCTGCCACATACCATCTATTGAGGTACCTGGCATCGCTAAGACCCATAGCAACCGGATCCCAGCCCCAATTTATTATTAGCCCATCTTGGTCATACGCAGCAAATTCATGAGGATGCGTACCTTCTGCATAGGATTCTAAGTCTAAGCTATACGACAACGTTGCTTTTGAAGAGTCGTACGACCTCTTGCCGTATGTCACCGTGTTGACATCTCCAAATCCAAACAGAAACTTAATTTGATCATCTACATTCATAGACTGTGTGAGGGGCATCACCCTCGACGAATCTGCGTTTGAATAACTTGAAAGAAAAGAATTATCTGCCAATTTTGAAAAGTTGATATCGTTCGGCACCAGTAGACTGTGGCCATAATTCAAATCAGTCATTTCTGACTTGTACCATGCGGGACGTATGGTGCCGTCACCCAGCGTGCCATTTATCGTTGTCTTTGTCCTTAAGGCATTTCTTGACTGAGAGATTCCTGACAAATTGTAGCCTGGTAACAATGGGCTAAAAAATTCGATGTTTCGTAATTTTGTAGTTGTGAGTTCAAGAGGCGTGCTGTCTGCAATTGCGGAATTACTATCACGATAAAAATAACCTGTAACTTTGCCTGTAGTTTCAGGAGTTGCTGTAAGATTAGTGGGCAGTGCCCCTATAGTTGCGTTACCTATAAACTCTCTTTCTTTCTTGTCATACAAGGGCAACCTGGCTGACAAATCGGATTTAAGACCGAGATTGGAATCAAATCTTACCAGACGGTTTGTTGGCCTGTACTTACTTTCGTATGGAAAAGACCACGTCCAATCGTTATTAGTTGTTGGATCTCCAGCATATCCTTCTGCAGATCTGTCCTGTTCCACAGCGTTAAACAACATGTATCCAACCGTAGAACCTGTGACGACAGAAGCGTAAGGTGCTAATGTCGTTCGCGTTCGAGCGTCAGATGTTGTATCGTTGTTTGTCCAAATCCTTGACCCATCCACTCCCAGGCTGTAGGCCACATCAGGTATGCAGGAATCATAGTATCTCTCACTACCATCGAACAGTTGTCTCAACCTATAAGATGTGGAAGATGATCTCTCTTTCCATGGCACGACTCTTTTCGAAAGAAAAGGATTGAGGGCTACTCCTGCAGATCCGTAAGTCGATTCAAGAGGAGGTTGAGACTCGGCGTAATAGATACTGAATGCTCTTCCACGAGTGCCTAAACTACCATCGGAGACAGCAAATTTCTTGTTCTTGACATCTGTGATCGCCAACATGGATCCAGTGATGTAATCATCTTGCATCGTGCCGTAGAACGATGCTTCATAATACGTGTCAAACTGATCGACGACTGGGTCATTACCAATGACATCCTTGACTACGTCAGTGAAGAATTGTTCGTTGCTCATGGTGTGTAACTATCACCCGCTCTTACGTAGGAACCGTAGAACGTCATGTTGATGCTGCCTGAATTGAGTTGAATGTCGTGACCTACAGCGCCTCGAAGATCATTGTAATAAGAACTGGAAAGCAATTGCGCCTTGCCTGCACTTAAATTTGCAGTTGTGAAATTTACTTTCATGGTAGACATGGCAGGTCTTGTTTTTGAAACAACCAACACTAACTTTTCGCCTGGATATACAAGGTAAGGAGAATCTTTTGAGGAACCTATGAAGATATCTCCGACTGCACTCACGAATTTGTCGCCACCTATCAGTGCTTGAAATGAACCTGTTAAACTACTTAATGCTTGATTTCTTAAATTTAAATCCTCAATGTAGTAGGGGTTGAGAATTCTATCGTTCTTAGTAATAACGTCGTCAGTCGCCGACGCATACTCACCACCAAATATTGAACCACCACTTGGAGAGAAACCGGTAGACGCTCTTCCAAATGCGTCAACTCCTCCTATGACGCTATACGTGGGTCTGAAATATCTTTCGGAAATAAGACTATAGGCAAAATTATAGAACTTTTGCGCTGTGTTCACGTTAGAACGTCTATCATCAAAGTATATGTTAACTCCATTGGATATCTTTGCTGTTGACTTTACCTCTATGCTACCTGTAAAAAAATTGGGTGGTTGAAGATTAATCACGGTGTCGACAGCGGAAGCGTCGACACCCTTAATGTCAAAATTTAGGTTGAGTTTACTGTCAAAATACTTTCTTAGAATTACCTCTTTGCTAGTGTCAGAAGCGTGAGTGACGAAACTTTTACTCACCAGATCCATAATCGAACCGGTTCCATAAAGTTTTTTACTATAGATTGCAATGGTCAACCCCGGGCCACCTTGCTCAAGAAAGTATGCATCGGCGCCGGAACCCACGAAAGAACCATCCTGCAACACATTTGCATTTGAAGCTGTAACAAAGCACGAAGTTGTTTTGTCGTATAGCCATCCACTTCCTATGCAGAACGGTATCTCCATTACAATTTTTTCAACTACAAACGGTAATGTTATAGGCAGTGAAAATGTATATGAGTTATCCGGAATATAATCAGAATTTCTATTGATAGTTTTTGGATAATCTCCTGTCATATATTCTGTCTGCGTGTCTCTGTCCAACGCAGATAGCGGCATTGAGGAGTTGAATATTGAAACATCAGATATTCTCTGCACCCAAGGTCCATAGTAAGGTGCTGTTCTATACACACTCTGGCTACCTGAAGCGAGTTGCACCCCTCTGTAATTGAAACCTATAAAATCTTCTACAAAAAATTGACCATATCCCACACCAGACTCTCCATCCGGAGGTGGTCTCAAGTTGGATGTCAGACCAATTTTTTCTAAAGGTCCTCTAACGTCCGATAAAGCGTTACTTGGTAATGACCATGTTCCATTACTTGGACTAAAATAATAAATACTGCAAGTGTTAGGAAGTATAGATGTTCTTGCAGTTACAGCAAATGACATCTTGACTTGTTCTTTACCAAAGAGAGATCGTGAAAAACTGCCAGGTGTTTCTCCTATCGATGCATTTGAGCCTGTTGCAAAAAAAGAATCTGTAATATTACCCTGCTCAAAGCGGCCTACTTCTGAGAACGGTTTGGTCATAGTGTTCCCAATCTTTTCTTGGCGTTCAATATGCTGTCATAAAATACAACATCAAAATTACCAGGTCTTATGGAGCCTGAGATGAGTATCTGAATCGCTCCACTCTTGTAGATTTCACTTTGAACTGTGCTATTCATGAGAGGTCCGTTGTAGTTGACTGGTGCCATGCTTGGATATTCTATCGACTGTGACAAGAAGTGGACTATATTTGTGTCATTAAATGTGGAGGAAGGTTTGACAAATGACTCCGAGTCGCGCAGAGACATTATTGTCCTCTTTCGCCTTCTGTTGTCCCTGTTTCCTCCATATGCCTTATCACCAAAAACAATTGAATCGGTGCCTGATTCTGCGTCTCCAAAAACGAATCCACACGTTGCAGACTTCTGGTTCAGTGTTACATAAGTCGTGCCACCTGGGCTGAATGCGTCTATTGCTGTTGATAGCTGCGCATCATATGAGCCACTAGCTCGTTGACCTCTTGGGTATACTGCGTCTTCAAAAGGAGGAGTGAGATTTTCATCTGTAGAATAGTCTTCGGAATAAGCCGAATATGACCCCGTGATGTTGCTGCTGTTGCTGAGCTTGCCCGGCGTGTCTAAGAAAACTGCCTTATTACGCAAATTTGGAGAGAAATAGTCTACAGACAGCACGAAATCAGAGGCAGCTCTACGATTTGCGTTACCAGTTCCCAACTGGCATCTGATGGTGTGGTATTCTAATGGTTTTTTTGAAGAAACTATAGACCTGCCGGGTCTAATATCGAGAGGTTCTATTATTCCATTGAGAATGAGGCTTTCTGACATTTTTGAAAGCCTTGTAGTGATGGGAAATGAGAAAATTTGTGCATTTCCTCCTGTAGATACAAAGAAAACAGGATCAAATTTACTTGAGTCAACAAAAAGATCTACGGGGCGTGATGTAGCATAAACTCTTCTTTGATTGCCACTAGCGTCTGTGCTTGTCGTCGACGTCCACTCACCCTTAAGATATTTTCTATTTGAACCTGCGCTGTCATTTGATGATGCATTGGCAACATACAAGGAATCCGAGGCGCTTATGTCGATGATTCCGTACCTGAGAGAATCATATAGATGACCGGGTGTTCCTGCAGATATTTTGGCAAGACCTGCTGTCCAATCCTTGTCCCTAAGTATCTCCACACCATTTTTATAGGAGTCTATTGAACTGGAAGCGAACACGTCAATGTCCAGGGACAGAATTTTTCTTGTGTTTCCTGCAGGGTCAATGGTCACTGAGGAGGTTGGGTACAGACTAGCAGATATGATGCTTTGTCGAGTTTTAACGATCTTTCTGTTGGAGAAATAACCTCCTGCTGTATTCGAACCAGTGACTTTCGAGACTATCGATTTGTCCGAGAAGAAATACGTGTTCTCAAGGCCAATCTGTTCATTCGTGTCAAAATAGTTGCTGTCGCAATCTATGTTGATGAAATCGATCTTTTTAGTTTGTTGACTCATGTTAGTACTTCTTCAATTTACCGACTATCTGTTGAACAAGCAGGCTGTCTTCTATCGTTTGTCTGTCTCCTAAATAATTGTTGCTGTGTCTATACATGTTTTTATGTCTCTCCAGCATGTGTGACTCGACAACAAAATTGGTGCCTTTATATAGAGTCTTACTCGGTATCAGCTGCTCTATGAAAGACGATATTGAAGTGTCGAACCATCTGTAGAATTCTAAGAACTTTCTAAAGTCCGGTTTTCCTGACAGTCGATTGAAATACACGTCTCTCAAGTTTTCCAGGTCTGGGTAGTCTGGCGAAAACATCAGTTCCGGACTGCCGAGTACATCATTTAGCATATCGAACGATGTGAACATCGATGTGATGTCTTTGTCGAGCGAATCTACCATGGAGAACTCTATCGATAGTCTTAAATCGTCTTGCGGCTCTTCCTGTAGAAACATATTGTTGCTGAGATAGCTTGGCGCATCGACAGCACCTGGATTCTCTTTTACGAGGTTGGCGCTGAAGAAGCTTCTTATTCTAACCTTGTCGTCTGTCGAAGCTTCATCAAAGGTAGGTGACAGATAACTGTAGTTGAAAAGTTCTCCGACAACCACTTTTGATCCGGATATGAATCCTGACCCAGTCATGTGATTTTCGTTCTGACTGAAGTCGAGGAATGTGATGATGCCTTGCGAGCTAGCAGTTCTCGTCGGTTGCTTGAGCATTGACTCCATCCTCAATCTCTGGAAGGAGCCTGACAGGGCACTGACGAAGTTGTAATTTATCAAGGGGTTCTCGACACCAAACGATTTTGGATTACGCGCATGCTCTCTCCACTCGTCTTCAGTCATCGATTTAGACCAGAATTTAACATTGGATGCCCAGCCAACGTACTCGGTGGTTCGAGCTATATCTGGCACATTAAGGCTGTCATTCAAGAAATAATATGAGGAAAGAGTGGGCAAAGTCTGGCCACTACCCATACAGACGTATGCGCCAGAAACGTTATGTTGAGTCGAACCGCTTCTAAAGACGTTACCTTCACCCGCCAGTTGTTCTAAGAAGTAGGAAGAAGTAACATAGACTTCGTTGATTTCTCCCGCATCATTCTTGGCTACTCTCAGGTAATAAGAAGAAGATACGATCGAATCGAATTCGTCATTTCTTGTGCAACCAACTGCAACGTTCCATTTCTCACCATCAAAGATACCATCACCGCTGAGTGGGAGACTAAGTTTTAGAAGGGGTGAAGAGTTTGAAATGCCCGGGCGTATGTATGCCTGAATCGTCGCAGCCTCTTCAGGATGGTTGACGAATTGTGTTGCCACTACGTTGAGCACCAAACCAGGTCCAGCGGTCGCAGCACTACCCGTGATAATCATTCTAATAAGAGACTGATTACCGCTGTCATCTGTTATCTCTGTAATTTTCTGCGGTGGAATCTTGAACACGCCTTCCAAGTTCCAGGAGCCAGACGTGAAGAGTCCATCTGACAACTTACTTGTGCCTATGACTTTATTGAGGGAGTTTTTTACGAAAACTCCGGACGGTGGCGGAAACCCGGGTTCGATTCTTGAACCTGATAGCGGATTCGATATGGCAAAAGAGGAGCCTGTGAACTCAACCATCGCTCCGGGTTCAATTCTCTTCTCTCTTGCAGTCGTTAATTGCCTTGTGGTAGAACCACCGTATTCTCTGATACGAAGACTGTTATCAGGATCTATTCCTACGGATCTTAAGAACGACTTGATGCTGTGTTGTGTGCCTTTTGACCTGATTATGTCAGGCATGTTGACCAATGTTCTGCGCAATATTGCAGCCTGTATCTTTTTGAGAGGTGTGCCGATGTCGGTCACTCCATCTATCCTCTCTCCTTCAGTGAATTGATCGATTGTTGCGTGGTTGAAGAACTTCGGCATGTAGAAGCCGTACTGTTTGACAAGATCTTCAAGAAAATTGTCAGGCACGCTGTCCTGACCATCGTAAGTCACCGTCTTCAAAGTGACAAAAGAATCGATGTATGTCTTCAGTTCATCGAAAAACTTCGCCCAAATGTAGAGGAAAGAAAGTATGATTTGAACAGATCCTCTCTTGCCCTGCCCTGGTATTCCTTTTCCTTCATAAGGATCTCCACCGTCTCCCTCTACATTCGCAAAACCATCTTGTGCGGCTCCCTCTAACAAGTAGTGTTTCGGGACGAGACGTAATATTATGTTCGGATTTGCCCTGTCGTAACTGCTTGCGGAAACCAACAGCTCTGTGTTGAAATCCATTACTTCTTGATATGCCGGGAACAAGACAGTCTTGAATTCGCTTCTTTCGTTCGTTAACAGGTTATTTTCATCGTTAGCAGCATTCACCCTGAGGAGATTGCTAAAGTTATTTACGTTGGCATGAAGAGAATTACCCGAGCTGTCTAGCACTATGGAGTCCACAGAGGAGTTGCTGTTTAGAGACAACGATCCCGAAGGTTCATTGAAACGAAAATACAGCTTTAGGTCGGGGGTTGAGTACAGGCCTCGGGATGCGTGCAGTTTCTGAGTTTTTACGTCTCTAACTGAATGAAAAATTCTAAATTCATCAAGCGTGCCACTCAAAGTTTGCGTTGGCGTAACTAGGGACGTCAAGTTATAAAAAGAACTACCTGAGCCTATCAACAAATCAGACTCATCTATGTTCAGTTTCTTTATTTTATTACTTGTGGCACTCGTCGCGACGAGCTCCTCATCTACATAAAACTGAAGTTGATCTTCTCTTGCGTCGGCCTTGTTCAACGTTAGGCAAACATGATTGTAAACGCCCTTCGTCAAGGTTGCAGATACGCTGTTCCTCACTGAACCTGATGCAATAGAAAATGTGGCAGCTGCTGTGGATGTCGAAGTCGAAGGTTGCAGGTGAAATGTGAAACCCATGTTTGATGCAGATGATTTCTGAACAATCACCTGCGTATCATTGGTTTGCTGTGGTAGACTCAACAGCATCTCAATGGACATCGAGTCAGAGTCACCAGGATTTATAACGACTTCACCCTTCTTGTTCTTGGCAAGATCGGGAAACATGTTTCCCGATTTGTCTTTTACAGCGATCCAGTTGCCGCGAGTTGAACTGGGCACTTCACCAACTTGTGTTCCTGAAAAATGCAGAGCTCCTGACCACTTAGGAAATGAATCGATGACCCATTTTTCGAAACCTGTCAACGAATCGAGAAACTCTTCAACTTCTTTTTTAGATCCATCGAATGGATATCCATTGATTATTCTGTTGAAAGCTTCATTCACTTTGACTTCGGCAGAAGAGAAAAATGTGTGATTTTCAAACTTTGACCAATCGATGTTCAGCTGCTGCGTACTTTTGAGAGGATAACCTAATGGATCGTATTTGAAAGAATCTATACCTTGGTGGTTTGTGTCAGACAGATTGAAATCAGAGTACGACATCTGCAGAGGTTTTCCTTCATACCCTGCAGCCTTTAAGAAAGTTGGTGTGTACGGCTGATTCGACTTAATTGTCATATCAAGAACCTTGCTTTCCAAGAATTAGAACATAACCTGATGTTGGTCCACCGAACGTGACGACCGCCTGTGTCGAAGAAGTAGCTGTGGCGCTCTTCGGAAGTATCTTACTGTTACTCGTGTCGAACACCTCTATGTCATAGAGGGCCGTGTTGAGACCGTGGTTGACCGTTATTGTTGTTGCGTTAGAGAACGATGCCGTGACATATCCTAGCAGGTTTTCTGTGGATATTGTAACCGAACCATTCGAGCCAGTCGTGACTGTGATGCCGGCCCCTCCGTTGATGTATGGAGAACCGTCGATAAGAGTCGTAAGAGAACCTGTAATGTTTGTTGCGACGAGGTTCGTAATGTACAAAGTTCCGGTCGCCTGATCGTAGATTGGACCATAACCCAGATTTCCAACGTTGGAAATGCCGAGTACGTCGTACTGCACTGCGCCTTCTCCCTTCTCTATTCTGAACATTGGAGAGACGTTCATGAATTTTTCTCTTATTCCGTTGTAAAAAATCATGATGTCTATGCAATAGGCTCTTCCGACTAGCAGGTTGGAGCCATCGAGATAGAAATACATTCCCTCAGAGTCGTTAGAAATTTTTGTAGAGTTTTTCTGGTCATCAAATGGTATGACAACTTCGTTGGTCGCGACGTCTCTGATTTGATAATAAACATTCTTTAGCACCAATCCCGGCGTTACTATAGGAATTTTGGTGACTTTCATTATGGGAGAAGACTGGTCAAATATGTTGAGCCTCAAGAGAGCCAACTCATTCGAGAAATACACGTCTCTCATGTTCGTTATTGATACGACAAACTTTCGTATTCCACGCGTTGTCAACTTAGTAGATTCGGTGAAAGTCACAGAACTACCTGACAAGAATGTCGAAGTTAAATCGTTGGAGCACCATATCGGTGTCACAGGCACGGAACCTGACACACTTAACATTTGGGCGACAGTGGCGTTAGACGTAGGGAGAGACACGAGTGATGTATAGATTCCTGTCGCGTACGAACCACTGCCGAACGACAACTGAGAACCAGAGAATGTCAAGTATTGCCCAGGTATCAGTGACAATTTTAGTGTGATACAATCATCACCAATTACAGGTATCAATGTTCCCGACACATTCGTATTGATAGTTGCCAGCTGGCCTGAAGAGTCGTAGTTATAAAGATTCAATCGACAATATGTGTCGAGGGTTAGATTCTGAGAATCATCCGATACAGAATCGTCAAATCCTACGAGAAGAGCAGGCCTTTTGGATTCGTTGTAAGCGTTGCTTGAAGCAAAACGTTTCACGAAGTAAGTTTTACTGTTGTCTTCCAACGTTTTTAAGAAGGATATTCTGAAACCATAGTCTGATATTTCATCATTCAACGTTGCTGACAAGATAGACGTCACATCAACTAGCAGGTCTTCGTCTCCTTTGCTGAAAGCTTGGGTGACTTCTGTGTCGACAATGCTTATTGAGCTAGTGAGATAGTCGCCGACAGCTGTACCGTCAGACGTTCTTGAGCAACCCGCTTCGTACCATAGGCTGTCGACAGAAGAAGACAACCAATTACACGCATCGATGTCGGAGTAATACGATATGTCTTTTCCTATTCCTTCATCGAAATCTTTTGCGAGAGGAAAAACGCTCAGCGTGAAATTTCTTGGAGTTGTCTGACCTCCATAAACATCTCTGAGGCGCAATTTGCACCAAAAATTGCTGCTGTTAGTGTTTATCCTGCCTCCATCAAAAAGAGTCTTCAAGTCGGTCAAGTCAAAATGCACGACGGCACGAGACAACTCCACGCTGTTGCCATTCACGTGGTACAACTTGAAGAGATCAAGAGTTCCAGCGCCTCCAGTGCTTGCTGAGACTTTCGAAACACCTTTTACTATCTTGTTGGTGATATAAGCATCTTTATCGGCCTTGATTATTTTATACATCTTGTCCTCGGGTCACACGTTTGTGATGCATCTACCAACTATATTTTCGTCAGGATATTTTATCTCAAATATCGCGCCATCAGGTGGATATATGATTTGATTTTTTGTGTTCAGTTGGATGTCGTAAGCAAAAGAAGAGTATTGCCTATTCTTCACATTTCCATTGAGGTTGTTGAATCTGATGGAGTCTACTGATATGACGCCAGGTCGTGAGAATATAGTCGACACCACTTCTGATATCACTATCGGTTGCCCGATGTGCATTTTCGCGACATCGAACTGTGTCTTCAAATCGGAAATAATGTTCTGCAAAAGCAGAGACTTGTTGAGTGACGGATCGACTATAATTTGAAAAAATAATTCAAGATTTATGACGCTTGCGTCCATGATATCGACAGCATCTGATATCATGCGATAACTTCCAATGTATCTTTTTAGATTTATCTTCAAGGCGTCCGGACATGTCACAAGCTGCTTCTCAGGATTTCTCGATATGACAAAAAGCCTTGAAGCTAGAGGATTATTAGGATTTTTTACTATGGACGCCCTGAACACTCTTCCAAAGTTACTTGGCATTGTGTAAACCCTCGCAAGGAGATCTTCTTTTGTCACTATCCTGTCTTGCGAATTCTTTATTGAGGGAATAAGAGCCAACAACTCTTCACTGGTTGGGGCATCTTCGCCTCCTGAGGCTGCGAGAGGATTCGTAACTTCAACAGTGTTCCTTATCTGAGCTTGCAATCCTGGGTCAGGATTTTCAGGAAAAGTGATGACCAGGTTCGTGATATTCCTAATTGTATTGGGTGCCACGTTGTGCGAAAGGCCTCCACCGTGACGATACGTCACGGTGACAGTCGTGTTTATGGCTGCGACGCCCAAAGTCGAAGTTTGTAACATCTTTTGCGGATTCACCGGCATCCTTGAGAATGTCTGAGAATATGGCAGAGGTATCGAAAATTCCGATGGATCGGGTATGACATCATCTTCTAGGCTGTCCGCTGTTCCACCGCCAAATGTCAGCGTTGTTTTTCTGCTGCTGAGAGATGCTTGCTTGATGAACCTGTATGGTGCAGGTATCACCTTTATGTTGTCTTTCACCGCCGAAGAACTGTCTATTGTGTTCAATACATTTTTGTAGACGACGTCATGGGTCAAGTTTTCAACTTCATAGTAAACATTACCAAGGCCGTCTGTGACGCTTATCACTTGCGTTATGTCGGACGGCGACAGAGTTAGTTTCCTAAACTGAACAAATTCTCCAACAGAAAAGGATTCGGTCGCTTGCGTTCCTGAAGAGCATAAACCACTCTTCTTAAGTATTTTACTGACTATCTCACCGTTGATCCTTCTTCCATTCACGACTTCTACCGTCGAATCGACCGATATGACGCCTGTTGTTGCGTCCGATTTCCAAAATTGGACATCTTCTAAGAGCGTGAATGTCACTCCATTTTCAGCCTGCACTGCTGTTTCGGCCTTAATGGTAGGCAGCAAACTTGGGTCGGGCCTCAACGTGCCGTCTTTGAGGACGGGAATCTCAATATAGAAGTCTACTGTTGCGATTGCAGATGAAGCTCCTACTATCGATACGCCAGCATTTCGAAGCACTCTTTCGATGTTTGCTGTTTCAACGACGGTTTCGTTATTAAGCTCACCATAGAGATGATCGAGATAGAAAGACATATTGTCACCGACATAAGCGGCCATGTCTAGAAAGAGGCCTCCCAGTGAAGCCTCAGAAAAATCTTGCATTCTATCAGGATAATATTGTTGGGCATAGTTCAACAACACTGCCCTGAAACCATCGAAGTCTCTTGCGAGATAGTTTCTCTGTCGTATAGCTTTTAGAGCGGTTTTGTTATCGTTTGATGCCATGTCTTACCCACCTAGATAAATAAACGAAAATCACATTACATACAGGGTAATTTGTAACCCTCTGCCAACCACGTTTAAGGCAGGAATATTGTAGGTAATATTGACATTTATAACCCCAACATTTTTATTTTGAGTTCTGTCGACCGTCGTTGAGAAGCTTTCTAAGTCAACGAAAGGCATCCATTTTTCAACAGCATTCTTTATTCTGACCATAGCTTCACTGTCAAAATTGTCTTGTGAGACAAATTCAGTCGTGAGTGGTCTCAAGTTAGCGCCAAAGTTATGTAGACCGAGACGTTCACCCCAGTTAGTCAGAAGCAAATTCTTTAAGTTGTCTGCGAACTGGTCAGACAAGCTGTAGTTCATGGCAAAGATTCCCTCTGACGATCCCAACTGCACCGGCGTTTTGATACCATACGGCAGTGGTGAAGGAGTCAAGGTTTCTTCTAATACTTTTTCTTGCGTTTTGCCAACGCTCTTAAAACTATAAACTGCCATGTGACTAACTATTGAGCTGCACTTTCGGCGGACAGCACTTTACTTAAACGACATAATTTCTATTATAATTCATGCTCGATTCAACGCTGGCACAAACTATAGCAAATACTGTCGCTCCAAAAATTATTAACGAGACCAAAGATCTCAAGCTTCCCGAGGATAGCTGGAAAATCATCGTTCAGATAATTGTTGATGAAGTTTTCAAGCAAATCAAAGACAACGCTGTAGTAGAAGTAAAAGAACTCGTTACTATAAACGTCGCTGGGCCTAGTCTTGTTTCTCCTCCAACAGGTGGACCGGTTGCAGGATCTATAATCGGTCCAGCGTCTTCGGTCGACTTAAAAGGCAAAATTACATAAGCACAACTTTGGTAGCAAAAACGCCTGTAGGTTTTGCTCCTTCAACGCCTAGAGAACCTCCCATTGTATCTGTGATGGGAGGCGCTGTTACTTGTCCTGCCGCTATAACGGAAGTGCTGCTGCACAGAATTGCCTTATTTGCTTCTTCTCCGCCTAGCTTCAGCACCCCTTCATCTGCGGGGGTTATAACGATATCACCATTAGATCTAATGACTATGGATGCCCAGCTAGAAGAACTTTTTTCTTTTTTCGTATCTTTACCATTTGGTGCGGGAGGCCCAGGTGTAAATCCTGTAACGAGTATTTCGACATCGGATCTTGCGATAAGTCTAACTTTGTCAGATTTTATGACAATTGCGGCGTCTCCACTTCGTGAATCTTCAACTTTCAATTCTGCATTGTAATCTTTTAGACCAAAGTTTTGATCAACCGATGTTCTCTGAGAGACTAAAATTCTGCTTTTGTCATTGATGTAATCTGGGTCGCCTTCTTTTGCCTCGAGGACGTCCCTGGTTTTGTTAAGTTCCTTTTTTATTTCAGGACCTTTTTGGTTTTCTTTCGCACCCTGCATTCGAGTCGTTGAAGTCTGCTTACCAAACGTGTCTTTTGTTTGACCGCGACCGACAACTATGTCAATTGAACCATCAGAATATTCTCCATCTGACTTGGTGACAGGTCCTTTTCTGTCAGTCCCTAGAACGATGAGCGAATTATTTGAACCTTCTATGGCTATGTCACCAGGTCTTTTTCTGAACCTCGGAACTGATTCATATGTCATCAACTTCGATGCATTTGATTCGGATACGAGAAATTCGAATATGTCTTCCTTCTCACCTCTAAGAAGAATGCTGTTTGTCGCTGTCTGGCGCTTTTCTCCAACTTTTATGACGGGTCCATTTCTTAATTCGTGCCAAACATTTTCACCTGTTGCTGCAGTGCCAGCAGATTCGGCAGCGGCCCTGTCCTTCGTGCCAGGGTTAAGAGAAGTTTCAAATACTCTTCCAGGATGAGCATGGTTAACGTCGTCGACGACATGGGGCTCTACTATCTTGCACATCCAAAAAGCCATGTCTATGTCGTTAGCGTCAGGTTTTTCAAACATGACCCAGACACATTCACCTGGCTTACAGGGCAGGGCAAGATGAGATGGGAAGAAAGGAAAACAAAACATTGGTGTCGTGTCTTCACCTACTTTTTTTGCCACTATAGTATTCCTGGGCAGCACGTCAACATATTGCATGTTACGCACACCCATCTTCTGCCAATTCTTTTTTACGTCTTCTGATGGTAATTTGTTGGCATCGGAAACGACGTCCATTACTACCATTCTTACAAAAGTTTGTGATTGTACCGATTGCTGTTTGTAATTGGAGCTGTCAAGCCTTCCCTCGGCAAAATCTTTTAAGTTATTTGAGAAATTCGTATCGATAGGCATTTCATGATCCGATCTTTTTGAACATCTCTTCTGGGTCTATGTCTTCTGTTTCTCTGTGCTCTGATTTTGCGACCAACTCAGCTAACCTTATGATCTGGTCATTGGCCTTGCTCATCTTTTCAATGTAAGTGGCCAATGTTCTGCCATGAATGGCATGCTCTGTGCTCTTATTTTCAACTATGTCTACAAGGGTCGTGAACAAAACATATGCATTCTGCCTGTCTGTGACAGCATTCTCATATATCTCTTTCCAAAGTCGTTTCTTCTTGTCATTGACGTTGTCGATTTGATCGAGCAACTCAGTGAAATCTTTAATCTTCTCTTCGATGAGAACATTGTTGTTCTTATTTTTTGACATGTTAAAAATATCAGTTGTCGCCGAAGTCTGATTTTGTTTTTTTGTATCTTCTCTTAATGGACTGCATCGCGATTGTTAACTGTTTTGGAGACAGACCTGAGAGTTCTCTCATGTAAAGAAGTATGGCACTCTTGTTGAGGAGGTCTATGTCGTCCATGTTTTCAAATATCGTTATGATGGCATTGATGCACGTAAGCTCGTTCTCTGTCTTTACCTTACATCGAATGTCATACAGCAAATTTATAGTACTCTCCAGAGAATTTGAAGCGTCAAACGGTATGTCTTGCGCGGGGAGCATGTTGTACTCTTCAATTAGCAGTGATTCATGCGTTGTTAGTGAAGCCGGATCATCTAAAGACACACTCTTCTTCGTTCTTTGCGTCTTTTGCTTCGTTCTAATGATCAACCAGTTCTTTGCCACTACGTTGAAATAAGAAAAAGCATTGGTTCCACGACTTGCATCAAACTTGTGGATCGTTTCAAAAAGAAAGTTGATGCAATCATTCTTAAGTTCTTCATATGTGTCATGCATACCCGTGAACTTATGAATGTTTATGAGATTTTCTACCAATTTCTTGAAAGCTGGTAGAATTTCTTCTACGTAGAGTTTATCTCGCTCTTTCTTCGATGTTTCATTTTGATATTTGACGATGGCATCTTGAGTGCCGCCGTTGAAATACATTTTTGGATTCGGCTTGACAGCTTTTTCATGCACTTTTGACTCAGGATCGGCATCGGACAACAAAACCGTCGTGTCTTGATCATTGTCGAGGCTCTTGCCTTCAACTTCTTTAGTCTTTTTTCTTGATTTTGTTGTTTTTGCCATCGTATGAGTGATCATTCTTCCACACTTTGTGGAGATTCAATGTTTATTGTGTCGTCTAACAGCTTCGCGACACCGAGAACCGAATTTCTTGCAACGGTTATGTCTCGCACTAACTCTCTGATGATGGGTTCATCTGAAAAAACTTCAATTTTAGTTTTTTTATCTATGATTTTGTACTGCTCATCAAGAATTTCAATTGCTGTCTGTAATGATTCTTCAATTTCGTCTATTCTCTCCATGTATTGAATGTTTCTCATCACGCTGACACCCAGTGCGATGGAAACCGAGAGAAAAGCAGTCGAAAGAAGCAACGTTAGCATTAAAAAAGTCCTTTTGTCACTTCGTTATAGTTTTCTACGATTGACTCTATGGAATATTTGCCGTGTATTTTTGTTTGAAGCTCTGAAGCCCACTGTCTTGGTATTGTCGAATTTGACTTGAACTTTAAGATCTTCTTCTTGAAGTCTTCCTCTGAAACTTGAGCCCACTTTTGACCCTTGACGAAGATTTTACCATCGAGCCTACTTGGGTGAAGATCGACAAGTTTGTATCCAATGTCAATGTACCTACCATGCGATAAAAAGTCGATATGCCCGGACCATCCTGTCGCTATTACAGGCAATCCGCATGCTGCGGCTTCAAGTATTGGAAGGCCATAACCTTCTCCCTTCGTTAGTGACACCAATGCTTTAATCTTAGGATGTCTGTAAAGAGAAGATACTTCTTCATCTGTCATGTCACCGTGCAACAAATGAACCTTAGGGAAGGATGACTGTCTTACTTCTTTTATCAAGGTCTCAAAAGTCTGTTTGATAATTTTTCTATCAATGCAAGTGTTTCTACCAGAGTTAGTCTTTACTACGATACCGACGTCTCTATCGTTCTTGAAAACTTCACACAACCACTTGATTGTGTAGAAAATATTCTTTCTCTCATTTTCAGGATTGTTGCCTGTCAACTGACCGAAGATCAGAAAATTAAAGGGTGTCGACAAGTCTAAAGTTTTTGAAAGATCGTCGTGATCAATTGCACACGCTGGTGAGTATGCTTCTGGTACGACATGCAGCGGCACAGTCACGGTTCCTGTTTTTGTCAAACAGTCCCTTGCATGCGTTGAAGGAACAATCACCATTGACATTCTGTTGCACGATTGTATCCATTGCGGATTGCATACGTCTGTTTCTACGATCGCGGAAATGCCGATATTGGTCTTTGCTATGCTGGGGTCCCATTCGTTTGGCAGTTGTATCTGAACAGAGACATCATAGGAACGTCCCGTTGGATCCACTGTTTTTTCCATTAATGTACCGACGAAACCATTTTCCAAATTCTTGTCAATTAACCAGGGTGTCTCTCCCCAAGGAAGAGCCTGTATCTCTACGTCAAGTTGAGGATTGGAAAACAGCCACCGTGCCACCTGACGTGCATGCACACCATAACCTGATTGGGTGAGAACCGGACCTCTTAAGAGGACCCTTTTCTTTGAAGGCATGTTCTTGAAAATGTCTTCAAAATTCATAGTTCGATCGCCTTCCATCTTGGATTCTTCTTCGTCTGCCACTTCTCAATTGTTTGTGAAAGAGTCCTGTCCCATTCGGATACGACTTTTTCCAAACTGTACTCTTTCTTTACCCTTGCCATGGCTTTCTTGCCCAGTTCTTCCCTGCCTTCTGGGCCTAGTTCGAACATCTTCATAAAGGCGTCTGCAGTCGTTTTGTGTGAGACGAAGTCTTCGTAGATGTAAGGTACCATGTGGTTGCCAACCATCGTGCGTACTTCAGGCTCCATACCGATTCCAACTTCTTCTCCGGTGTCAGGGTCTTCTACTTGACGAGACAGACCACCTGTCTTTATCGCAATGACTGGTTTTCCGCACATTGCCATCTCTAATGTCGGTAAACCGAATCCTTCATTGCAGCTTCTATTGATAATTGTGTCACATGCGTTGTAAAGAATGTTCATTTCATTGAAACCTATTCTGTCTTTGGAAAAGACTATGTTCTCCCTAAGAGACAGAATATTGATGACCTCGTACAAGTTGGTGCCCTCTTGGTCCATTGGATCTGTGTGAAGCACCATCGTGGCATTTGTGTGTCCGTACTTCGACTGCAACTGATCCAAGAACTGTCGCCAAGATACGAGTATGTCGCTGATCATCTTTCTCCTTGCATTTCTCGAAACATAGAGACAGGTGAAATGATCTTTTCTGTCGTTACCAAGTAGCTTGGTCTTGAACTTAAGAGCATCCTCTTTCGGCAGAGGATGATATAAATCTGCCGGCACAGCGTGAGGAATGTAATTCGTCATTTCTGGGAATCTTTCCTTCACCATCTCGTACGTGGGATAGTTGATGCAATTGACGAGATCATTTGATTCGTATAAAGGCCTATTGAATTCAGGCCATGGTGGATTATCCCATAGGTGCCAATAGACGATTGGGCAAATCTGGTGTATCTCGTCTTCCATTTCCCATGCCCATACGAAGAAGCGTGGATCGGTGAACAAGAACAGCGCGTCAGGTCTTACTTGTGCTAAAGTTTTTCTTAACAGTGCCTTATCACCAAAACCGTTTGTCGGCTTTATGACGAAATCAGGATTGACGACTACTGTTTCATAACTGTCATGACGAATCGCCCCACCAAAGCATTTGAAACTGTATTTACCTGTATTTACCAGGCCGCTAATCAACCACCGGGCTTGCGTTCCAACACCTGACGTTGAAAGAGGGTGGTCAGAAAGAAATAATATCGTCTTCTTTTGATTCTGCATTGTCCCTATATTACCTAAAAACGAAAAGTTGTAATAAAAGTTTCGTTAAGTGCAGTGTTCTGTTCCTTTGTATTCACAATACATGCATGAGTCTCTGTTCTTAAGAGCCATTCCACGCTTGACAGAAGTGATCATATTGCTGACAACTTTAAGCGACTTCTTAATGGGAACTTCGCCAAGTGAAACAGAGAAAAGCTCACAGTGCTGCCCAGGTTTCGCCGACTTCTTGAGGATCGCGAAGGCACACCTGATATCCTTGAAGGGAACCTGTGGATTCTTCTGGTGCCAGTAGTTCTTATAGAGGGCCAATTGGGCCTTCACCATCTCATCAGAACGCTTCTCTCGTCTCCATCCATTAGCAGACGTCTTCCAGTCAATGATCCAATAGAGATCTTCTCCACGCTTACCTTTACACTTGATCACGCCGTCAATGAAGCCTTTAAATGCGTGAGGATGTCCCTCCACCGATTCGTATAGCGCATGCTCTGCGTCTACCACAACCCAGTCAGGAAATTCTCTATCCATGAAGGCAGGAAGCTCCGAGAGAATTACTTCGGATTCAACCTTGGCAACCTTCAATGCTTTTTCTGAGAATTCTTCCTGACTGCCGTGTTTGGTCCATGCCTCATCAAGGGCATCGTGGCACAACTTCACGTCCATCTCACGAGTGAGCAGGTACTTCTCGCACGAAGCGTGCACCGCTGTACCGAACTCAAGTACAGGTGAGGGTTTGAAGAAATCGATCTTCTTCACGTGGGTGAGATGGTGCCTATAGGAGCAATCCTTCCAGGTCTTCACCTCAGAAAAAGATACGTGAGGTTTGCCTGTTGGGAGCACTTGGAATTGATTTTCTGACATGTTAGTTTTGATACTAACACGTGAAGCCTTAGCAGTTCAATTCTGGGATCTTTGTGAAAATTTGAGTATTTCTTTAGATTCCTTCAACACATCAATTCCCATTTCTCTAAACTTTTCTTTCCCGATGAGACAGATATTGATGTCAGGATTTGAGGACTTGATAAAATCGAATTTTTGCTTCTGAAGATCAGTAAAGAAAGCACCTTTGACATCGACGTATGTGTCCCACATGGGAATATAGAAGTCAGGATAGTAACTTCTCTCTTCTCCGTTGAGGCCTATATAAGTTAATCTGCCTTTATGGGCATGATAGTTCAAGTTTAATGAATCCATGTGTCGAGCAAATACCACTTCCCATGTACCTTGCAGCTTCACTAATTCTCCGTTGGGTCTTGTGTAATCATACCACTTGCATCGACCTACGGGAACGTGATCGTATTTTCCGGATTCCCATGCTTCTCTCATAACTCTTGAAGCTATTTCTTTCCAAGCAGGATCTGAAGAAAATTTTTGACTCCGAGTCTGACCTTGACGTTTGGCAACCTCTGGGTTCTTCATTCCATTCTTGCTACCTTTATTGATTCCCCTCTCTTTGGAAGTAGAACTAACTTTTTGGGCCCATTCAGGATGAGTTTCTTTTGTCCTGTATGCTTTTCCATATGCCGGATTTCCGCTTCCTTTGAAGGACTTGTTAACACAGTCTCTTGTGCAGTATTTTTGCTTTCTAAATTTATAATTGACTTCAAACTTACAGGAACAACCTTTACAAACTAAAATAAATTTTGCCATGACCGTAAATATTGTCACGACGGTCACTGTTTCCTGTTTATTTTTTCTTTGTCACAGCTCGTCCTATTAGCTTTTCCCAGTCTCTTTCAGGACGAACTTCTAGATTCTTTTGCCATGACGCAGCCATGACTTTTGGATCAATACCCAATGATTTGGCAACACTAATCATAGCATTAATGTCTTTACAAAAACAGCTTCCTCCATAGCCCCTGTGCCCATCGGGACCTGGTACTCCCCAATGACTGGTTCCTAGACGCGTGTCATACTTCGCGTATTCGACGACTTTGTCGTAATCCACATTTAGTCCATTTGCATCTAGCGCCTCACAAATCTGAGCCATCTCATTCGCGAAGGCAACTTTGACTGTGAGGAAGTTGTTAGTGAGGTACTTGACCATTTCTGCGGTTGTAGAAGAAGTCTTGATGATGGGAACCTTGGGAAAGGCAGTCTGAAATATCTGCTTCACTGAATTGATCCACGGTCTCGGACCACCGATGATGATCCTGTTCTGGTTCCTCATGTCATCGAGTGCATTTGCCTCTGTAAGGAACTCTGGATTGAAGATGACTCTCAAGCCTGTGGATTCGTACTTCTTGTTCCACCCTTCCGTAGAGCCGGGTGGGATAGTGGACTTCACTACTGCGATCCTGTTGCCCGGTATTTCTGACAACTCTTTGAGAACACTCTCTACAATTCCAAGATCTGCAGATCCATCTTCAAACATAGGAGTGGGAAGACAGACAAAATAGACACCAGAAAAATCTGATGAACTTTCTGCAAAACTTACTAAGTGTTTTAAATCCTCTGGCTTGTAGGGGTGAGAACCTTTGACGTATTTGCCCGATTTGTCATATGCATACACATTAAAACCATGTTCTGAGAAGACGGTTGTTAAAGAACCACCTACAAATCCTTGCCCAATTACTGCAATTGAATTTTTCTGCATATCTTGATCCTACTAAAACTTTTACTTCAATTCTTCCCAGTCATCAAATTTCGCAGTTTCTGGTCTAATAGGATTCTTTAACCAGTTACCTTGCGAATCTAACATCTTTTGAAAACCGATTGGTCTCGCGATGTCTTCTATGGACTTAGGAGAGCTCCTGTCAAATTCCTCGACATTAACATACTCGTAATATTTCCACTTCAAATTATCTTTTGCTTCCCAATAACTTCCGTATCTCTTGTTTCCTCTTACTCTGCCCTGGGTGCCTCGATGATCTGTGTATATTGCAATTGATTGCGGTACCGCAGAAAATGCTGTCACGTACTTCTGCATCTCACCTTTGCTCATCATTTCTCTAATTCTGAACCTCATCTCGTTCT